>SXGT01893768.1_pt1 | contig 45663 bp, 52 predicted proteins | sample 3176221 | NCBI WGS metagenome assembly SXGT01 (sample SAMN11356862, study PRJNA531348) | freshwater metagenome | isolation source: freshwater sample F1-120 | place: China: Fuxian Lake, Yuxi | collected 2017-12-25 | reverse complement strand
CAATCTCTATAGTATAATACGGCGACTCTCCCACCCGAGTAGTAAGGAGGGACAAGCTTTGCTTAGGGGAGGGTCTGGGTGAACACACATGCCGTGAGAGGAAAAATCTAATATATAGTCTATAAAGTATAATACGGCGACACTCCCACCAGAGGAGTAAGGTAGAGGGGCTTTTAAGGTACTACTTTTATAGGTGAATTGTATATACAATCTCTATAGTATAATACGGCGACTCTCCCACCCGAGTAGTAAGGAGGGACAAGCTTTGCTTAGGGGAGGGTCTGGGTGAACACACATGCCGAGATAGGGAATCTGAGAGTTAAGAAAGATGAATAGGTATCCCGAGGTCATTCTCTATCATGAATGGGACTGGATGGCTGCCACAGGGTTTCTCCAAGTATGACACAAGATCAGTTAATTATATATAGTCTCTATAGTATAATACGGCGACCCTACCACCCGAGTGGTGTGGAGGGACAAGCCTTGCTTAGATGTGGGTCAGGGTGAACAAATATGCCGTGAGAGGAAAATCTAATATATAGTCTCTATAGTATATCCCTTGGGCTACCCCGGCGATCAGATCACCCGAGTAGCATGGAGGAATGAGTATTGCTTATTTTCCCTTTTTAACCCATATTATATATATATATATTTCTTTAAAGGGTGAACAAACATGCCGGAATAGGGAATCTGAGAATTAAGAAATATTAGGAAGGGTCGCGTGAACAGGTAAACCGTTATAATTATCTATCATGAGTGAGACTGGGGGGGGGGTCACAGGGTTTCTCCAAGTATGACTCAATATAAGTCGATTATATATAGTTTCTATAGTATAATACGGCGATCAGATAACCCGAGTAGTATGGAGCTCAATAGTATGTTTCTAGAAGTTACTCTCGGCGACCTTACCACCCGAGTAGTATGGAGGGGTAAGCCTTGCTTAGATGTGGGTCAGGGTGAACAAACATGCCGTGAGAGGAAAATCTAATATATAGTCTCTCAATAGTATGTTTCTAGAAGTTACTCTCGGCGATCAGATAACCCGAGTAGTATGGAGGGGTAAGCCTTGCTTAGATGTGGGTCAGGGTGAACAAACATGCCGGAATAAGGAAAATCTAATATATAGTCTCTCAATAGTATGTTTCTAGAAGTTACTCTCGGCAATAAGATAACCCGAGTAGTATGGAGGGGTAAGCCTTGCTTAGATGTGGGTCAGGGTGAACAAACATGCCGGAATAAGGAATCGGCAATAAGATAACCCGAGTAGTATGGAGGGGTAAGCCTTGCTTAGATGTGGGTCAGGGTGAACAAACATGCCGGAATAAGGAATCTGAAATATAATAAAGATGAGAACAACTCGAGGATGAAAGTTAGAGTGTTATGGAGAGGACAATATATATAATATACAGTATAGGGCAATGTGGGAAAGTTAAACGAGCACGAACCCATTTGAATTCGAAGGCTTGAGGAATCCGCTGTAAAAGGGGGATACGGTTCATTAAGGGAGAGATTCCGAGGATGAAAGTTAGAGTGTTCTGGAGAGGACCAGGGTAAGACAAGGCGCAGATCAATAAGTCCTATTTAAGGGTAGGCAGTGAAGAAGTGGGATTGTGGGAGGAGAGATCTAACCGCGAGGAAACCTCTTTCCTAAAAAGAAGGGGGGAAAGTGCTTTGAGGGCTGAAAACAGCAAAGGAGGCGCGAGAAGAAAGTCAAGAGAGGAAAACCGTGAATTGAAGCATCTTAGTAACGGGAGGAGGAATCAAAAGAGAGAAGGGGAGTAGCGGCGAGTGAAAGTCTTTAAGAGCCGGTAAACTAGAGATAGGGGACAAGGGCAAGGCAGAGTAGGATGAGTGAAGCATCTGAAAAAGTGATCCAAATCATAGAAATGGAGAAAGTCTTACACCAATAGTGGAAGGGAGTACTGTGAAGGAAAGTCTGAAAAAGTGATTAAAGAATTGTAAACAGGACATAGAGAAGCGTTGTGACCAAGGAGGGAGCAAATACCTTTTGTATAATGGACTTGCAAGTTCTAATAATTAAGAGAAGGCGAGAGCCGAGTAGAAATAGAGAGAAGATTTTAATATTAGAGGACACGAAACCTAGTGATCTTAGCATGAGCAGTTGTAAGAACGAACCGGTGTCTGTTGCAAGAGACTCGGAGGACTTATGCTAAGTGGTGATATGCCAATCGAACTAGGAGATAGCTTGTTATCTGCGAAATGTATTTAGGTACAGCCCCTATTATGAAGTATAGCTTATGTAACGCACTAATGGATTTATTGGCCTGTAATGGGTACTTTGGTCCGCTAAACGTAAAATGAAGCTAATATAGTAAAGGGAGTGGGACTTATGGCGGCAAGGTTATAGGTCGAGAGTGAAACAACACAGAAAAATAGCTAAGGTTGTTAAGATTCTACAAGTGCGAAAGGGTAGTGAGTTGAGGAGGGCAACCTCTTTTGTTAAGTAATAAGCTTAATGTACTATGACAATAGGTCAGTAGGCTTAGAAACAGCCATCAATTTAAGACAACGTAACAGTTCACCTAACGAGTACACTTGCCCCGAAGATTGAGGCGACTAATAGAATCACCAAAGCTTTTACTCTTTATAGCTACGAGCATAGTAGTTATACAATATTTATCGAGGATAGAGATTGAAGTGAGGGTAGCAGATCGTCTTATTGTGTATACTAATAGAGTAAACATGAAAGTGGAGAAATCGAAATAAGAGCGATAATGCAAGTATGAGTAACGATTATAACCCGAACGAAAAGGTTTTCCGAAAAGGGGGGACAGTAGTAGTTGGGGGTTTAAAAAATATAACACCGAAAGCCCAAGGTTAGATTAATGTCCTGTAAGCCGAAGCAAATGAGAGACACGAACTCAAGTGTTTAGGATGCAGAGGGGGAAGGGACAAGCCGGCCTCTAAGATTAGTAAGTGAAAACTTAAATTAATGAGGGACTGTCAACTGACGCGGAATGCCGGGAAAGAAGGACAGTACAGAAAGAGGGAGTGAACTTGACAAGCTCTGGGTGAAAAGAAGCCAACTAAGAGGGGGAAACCCTAATTGAAAGGGGTGTAGTGGGGGGAGTGAACTCGATTAAGTGGGACCGTACCAAACTGACACGAGTGGGTGGATCGAGTAGATTAAGGTGTGAAGAGAGAACTGTGTTTAGGGAATTCGGCAAAATGCCTCTGTAAGTTAGCGAGAAAGAGGGGTCGTGTATCAACCTGAGAGGGTAAGAAAGGTACAGGATCGGCAGAAAAAAGGTCGGTCGGACTGGTTATCAAAGCCCTAACTTTTAGCCAATACGTAAGTAGAAGTATTAGAAGTGACTCCTGCCCAATGATCGTACTTATAAGTTTGGGGGTGAAGAGCTTCTGGATGAAAAGCGATTTAATGGCTGCAGTAACTCTGACTGTATGAAAGTAGCGCAATCAATAGTCTATTAATTGTAGACCTGTATCAACGGAGTAACTAGATCGACACTGTCCCAAATGCAGACTCAGTGAAATTGACGTAGTAGTAAAGATGCTATTTAATGGATGGAGGACAAGAAGACCCTACGCAGCTTTACTGTTAACTGTACTTGAACTTAAATTATTTGAATATGGTAACAGTTCCTATCTTGGAACTTAGCCATAATAAACGATCTCTAGTACAATATTGTGCGAGAGGGGACCTGAGAAAAAAGACATAACTTGAGACTTTTATTAGATTAATCATTAAATTTTGAGGGAGTTTTTTTCCAATTTATAATAGCTTTAAGAGAAAATATATTTCTTTTTTAACGAGACTTAGTGAGTTCGTCTTTTTACAAAACTGAATAAGTGGCGTGAGGCTCTTTTTTTAAAGGGGAGGAGGAGGTAGCTAAGGGGCGAGACTATTATAACAAGATACGACAATGGACCAAGAGTAGGCGGGAAAATCTTTGATTCTGAGAGGCTAATTCTTCTTAGGAGGAGGGGGGTGAGTACGCGACAGGAGGGGAGATTGTATCTACCTGAAGAAGGGGTTGGATAGGGGAGGTGATTTAGCGATAACTATTTTAAAGGATAGCCAGGAGGAGAGATCCAGCAGTGTGATACTGGCAGATAGGAGTATCGAAGTTCTAATAGAAAATAAGGTACAGAGAGACAGTTTAATTGGGGCGATTTGCTTTTAAAGAGTAACAAAGCATTACAAAGACTAACTCAGCTTCGATGGGAACGAGGTGTAGAGTGTAATTGCATAAGTTAGTTTGACTGGAGAGTTTGTTGGAACGACCAGGGCTGAAAGGCGGTAATAGTGACCCGCAACCACCTAATGGGGGGAGTTGCGATAATAAGTTAAGTTACGCTAGGGATAACAGTGTAATTCCATCGGAGAGTCCCTATCGATGATGGAGTCTGCCACCTCGATGTTGAATCGGCTTATCCTGGGGGTGCAGCAGTTCCCAAGGGTTCGACTGTTCGTCGAGTAATAAGTCACGTGATTTGAGTTCAGAGCGTCGTGAGACAGCTCGGCTTATATCCTCATTCATAAATTTTAATCTTGAGCACTGTAATATGTGCTTTAATGGATTTCTCTCTCTTTGTACGCAAGGACCAGAGAGGGCACTCCTATAGTTGACCTGTTGTTCTACTTTACTCTATCGTTCTACACCATTATCTCTAATTCTTTGTAATTAGTCTTATTTGGTGTACCCCGTGACTCATCTACTGATGATCTCTTGGGGAGAACTTAGAGAACTCTTTGTTATAATATAGCATTGTGACAGTTGTAGAGCATAGCAGGGTAGCCACGAGTGATAGAATAACCGCTGACAGCATCTCAAGTGGGAAGTCTATATCCTAGATTATATAACAACCCTAGACTAGGGTTAGCTCAGTTAACATTTTCCCTTTAAAGGACTTACTCAGGACTTATTATCCTGATTGTTGTTAATAGTAATAATATCAGGTGTTAAAGCCTAGATAATGAGCATTCAGTATACTCTTTCTTAACAGGAAAGAGATTTTCCAAAAAGGAGGTATTCCTTCTTATTAGAATGGAAAATAGTAGAGAAAATCTATAGGGCACTATGTCGGAGCGGTCAACGAGTTCGACTGTAAATCGAATGCATATAGCAATTAGGGTTCAACTCCCTGTGGTGCCAGTAAAATCATCTTATAGCTTGCCAAGCTATTAACACTTTATCTCTATTAAACCTCCTTCTCCCCTTTTTCCTTCCTTCCTTCAATTGACCCGGCGATTCAGGCCCTCGCAAACCTTCTTTAGGGAGACGGTCAGTGAAAGGGGTAACGAGGCACACGGTCGCCGTAGTAAAACTCTAAATAGTAGTAAAATAATCGTTTATACAACAGAATAGCAGGTTGGGGGGATAGTCGTAACGGGTTCTTGATAACTAGAGTAAGTTTCATTGGGGGGGGGCAGAGGTTGTCTGTTAAACACTGGATATGTTCTTTTTAAGTAAAATATCTTTAGTTGTTATGTTAATACAGAATGCAAGTCCTGGTGTAGCTATCCATACTTTTTCATTAACCCTTCAATTGACCCTTATAAAAAAGAGTTAGCTCTTTTTAAAGGCGATCAAGGAAAGGATTCTAAAGAGCGATATGTGTTTAGAAGCAATCCTTCTTTAGGGAGAAGGACAGTGAAAGGAGCAACGAGGCACACGGTCGCCGTAGTAAAACTCTAAGAGAGTAGTAAAACTCTAAGAGAGTAGTATACTAGTTGTATATACAACAGAATAGCAGGTCATGGGAATAATCGTAGCGGGTTCTTGATAGCCAGGATAGGGCTCTTGGGGGGCAAAGGTTGTCTGTTAAACACTGGATATGTTCTTTTTAAGTAAAATATCTTTAGTTGTTCTCTCTCTATATATCGGCGACCCTCTTGCTGGATCATGTACTTTTTTGGAGTTTTTTCTCTATTGAAAAGACAGTCAGCAAAATAAAATCGCCGGTGTGGGCTCTTTTACATATTATTAAGACATATTTTTATCTAGTACTAAGGTCCCGGTGCAGCTATTAACACCTTATCTCTATTAAACCCTTCAATTGACCCGGCGATTCAGGCCCTCGCAATCCTTTTTTAGGGAGAAGGACAGTTAAAGGAGCAACGAGGCACACGGTCGCCGTAGTGGCACTCTAAAATAGTAGTAATATAATTGTTTATACAACAGAATAGCAGGTTGGGGGGATAGTCGTAACGGGTTCTTAACAGCAAGTCGTGGGGATATAGCCAGGGTAGGTCTCATTGGGGGCCGAGGCTGTCTGTTAAACACTGGATATGTTCTTTTTAAGTATAATATCTTTAGTGGCGCTCTATTTTTCGGCGACCTCCTTGCTGTAGTACGTACTTTTCGGGGTTCTTTTTCTATTAAAAGGACAATCAGCAAAATAAAATCGCCGGTATGGGTCCCTTTACATAGTATAAGCACATATATTTATCTCATGCTAATCTGCCGGTGCAGCTATTAATACTCTCTTCTCATTAACCCTTCAATTGACCCTTATAAAAAAGAGTTAGCTCTTTTTAAAGGCGATCCTTTGTAAGGAAAGGATTCTAAAGAGCGATATGTATTTAGAAGCAATCCTTTTTTAGGGAGAAGGACAGTGAAAGGAGCAACGAGGCATACGGTCGCCGTAGTAAAACTCTAAAAGAGAAGTAAACTAGTAGTTCATAGTACATAGGGGGGGGGGGGCTAGAGAGTCATCATGATTTATTAATAGCCAGAATAGGACTCATCGTAGAGAGACAGTCTGTTATAGACTACATATATATTCTTTTTTTTATGGTTTATCTTTTAGCGGCGACCCCTTGCTGTATTTCGTACTTTTCTGGAGTTATTTTTCTGCCTAAAAGACAGTCTGCAAAATCAAATTGCCGGTCTGATCCTTTTTATATGTTATATATACGTGTATATAGTCCTATTTTGCCGGTGTAGATATCAACAGCCTCTTCGTATTTAACCTTTCAATTGACTCGGCTACCCATGTCCTCGTTTATTCCTTTTTTAGGGAGAAGGACAGTTAAAGGAGCAACGAGGCACACGGTCGCCGTAATCATCGCTTAAATTTCAAAGTAGGGTTTACACAATACAAGGGGAGGCCGCGCTCCTAGAGGGTACGAACTGTCTGTTATACCTCGATGTCGGCGAACCCTTATCGCAGGGTGTGTACTGTTTCGGATATTATATTCTATATTAGTGCCAATTTCAATATAAATTTGCCGCCGTAACCCTAAACCCAGTAAAACGATTTATTCCATAATAAATGGGGGTATAAAAAAAAATAACATAACAACCAAATTTTGAATATGTATCTGTTCTACATATATATACACTGAAGAGCTTTTTTCGGACAGACTTTAAATTTTTATAAAAGCTACGTCACACGCGATTTCCCCCTCCTTTGTAAGGAAAGGATTCTAAAGAGCGATATGTATTTAGAAGCAATCCTTTTTTAGGGAGAAGGACAGTGAAAGGAGCAACGAGGTACACGGGCGCCGTAGTAAAACTTAAAAAGAGTAGTAAAATAATTGGATATCTGCGCATACCCTAGTGATGGGCGGGTAGCGGCTGTTTGTTAAACACTACAGAGATACTCTTTAAGTGGCTCTCTATATTACGGCCACCTCCTTGCTGGGTCATGTACTTTTTATGGGTCGTCTCTCTATTAAAAAGACAGTCAGCAAAATAAAATCGCCGGTATGGGCCCTTTTACATAGTATTAATATATATATACTTATCTGATGCAATTTTGCCGGCACAGTAGTCAACAAACTATCTAATAAACCCCCCTTTTTCCCTTCCTTCCTTCAATTGCCCCTTATAAAAAAGAGTTAGCTCTTTTTAAAGGCGATCCTTTGTAAGGAAAGGATTCTAAAGAGCGATATGTATTTAGAAGCAATCCTTTTTAGGGAGAAGGACAGTGAAAGGAGCAACGAGGCATACGGTCGCCGTAGTAACACTCTAAACCAGTAAACCCATTGTTAATAAGACTAGAGAAAGGAGTAGGGGGTAGACAAGTCCTGTAGCGAAGGGGGTATAAGTAGCGTGAGTTATAAATAGTGTGGGGTTATAAGTAGCGTGAGGTTTATTAATATTCATGGGGGGACGTACAATGTATATATTTTTAGTGGCTCTCTATATTACGGCCACCTCCTCGCTGGATCATGTCCTTTTTTGGAGTTTCTTCTCTATTGAAAAGATAGTCAGCAAAATAAAATCGCCGGTATCGTCCTTTTTATATAGTAATAAAACATCTGTATATCCCCCCGCTATTGTGCTTGCCGAGCTATCAACACTTTATCTCTATTAACCCCCCTTTTTTCCTTCCCTCCTTCAATTGACCCTTATAAAAAAGAGTTAGCTCTTTTTAAAGGCGATCCTTTGTAAGGAAAGGATTCTAAAGAGCGATATGTATTTAGAAGCAAACCTTCTTTAGGGAGAAAGACAGTGAAAGGAGCAACGAGGCATACGGTCGCCGGAGCTACACTCTAAAAAGTAGTAAAACAGATGTCTGTATAATACAATTAGGGTATTATTGCAGGAGATAGTACTATGGGCTGTAGAAGGGGGGGGGGCTGAGGTTATATAGCTCGAGAGTATAGGTAGTGAGGGGTAATGAATAGGGAGGGGCTAGCTTATACCCCTGGGAGAGACGTAGTATGTACCTATCGATATCTCTATATGTATCTCTATATATATCGGCCACCTCCTTGCTGTAGGATGTCTTCTTTAGTGGCTATTTACCTATTAAAAATACAGTCAGCAAAATAAAATCGCCGGTGTGGGCTTCTTTTACATACCACTGATACATACTATAATCTCATGCGAAGGTGCCGGTGTAGCTATCTGCACTATCTCTCTATTAAACCCCGCCCTTCTTCAATTGCCCCTTATAAAAGAGTTGGGGAGAGAGCTTATTAGTTCTATAAATAATAAAGTAGGAGAGAGAGCTTATTAGTTCTATAAACAATAAAGTTGGAGAGAGAGTTTATTAGTTCTATAATAATAAAGTTGGAGAGAGAGTTTATTAGTTCTATAACAATAAAGTTGGCTCTTTTTAAAGGCGATCCTTTGGAAAAATATTCTAAAGAGCGATATGTTTATTTAGAAGCAATCCTTTTTTAGGGAGACGGTCAGTGAAAGGGGTAACGAGGCACACGGTCGCCGTAGTAGCACTCTAAAAGAGTAGTAAACCCCTACTTAATAAGGCTAGGGGTCATAAGGGGGCCGGGGAGATGTAAATCGCGGGGGGTGTCTTATTGAGATAAAAGGGATTTTGGGAAAGAGAGTAGCCGGTGTGGGGGTTTAAGGAGATAGAACAACAATTTTTATATGAAGTGGGAGGATAATTAGTATTCTAGGCGTTAGGTCCATAGTGGTAATGGAGTGTATCTGCAAAGTACTTAGTTATGGGTTCGAATCCCTTTAACGCCTTTATAGAGGGGAGGTTAAAGGTGGATATGGGGACTTCCAAAAAAGGAGAGAGAGCTTATTAGTTATATAATAATAAAGTAGGGGAGAGAGCTTATTAGTTCTATAAACAATAAAGTAGGCTCTTTTTAGCTTGTACAGGTCTTGGGGCAAAATCTCTCTTATAGCTCAAGGGTAGAGCGTGTGTCTGTTAAACACATGATAGGGGTTCGAGTCCCTTTAAGAGAGACCCTATAAGTGAGAAATAGTATAATATAGGTTAAATGAGTAGACTTTTAGCAAAGGTTGCACAAGGGCAATGTGCCCTTAAAAAAGGGGTGTTGATACAAAGTAAGGGTTCGAGCCCCTTTAAAAGTAATGATCAATCTAGTAGGAGTCATGGGCATGAGAGAATGCGTGCGGATATTGGGGCAGGACGTAAGTATAGTGATACTTATGTGAGGGATAATTTTGTGTTTAATATGAAAGATAGAACAATTGATAAACAGTAGTAAAGGAAAGTTAATATATAATGAGGGGTGAGGTGCAAATTTTAATACAAGATTCTCCAAGACCAATCTCTTTAGCGACAAATTTTCTCCTCAATCTTTTTTAAATAAAGATAGTAGGATGATGAGTGTGTCCACAGGAAGTGAGGGCCGTTATGAGAACGTGAGGTACCTAATAACCGGAAGTCCTGACGAAGGGCCGGCCGGTTCAGGGGGCTCATATGGTTCAGGCAGTAGGGGTAAAAAAACGGATGCACACAAAGCGTACACTAAGAGGATGAGAAAGAATGCACAACTAGCTAAAGAGTTTAACAATCTAAAGAGTTACAAAGCATGAGTGCTGTTAGGGGCTCAAATCGATTTTATGTATAGCTGCGGGATGTCTTCACAGTTAGGTCCATATTTAGATAAAGCACATGATCTTGAAGGAAGAATGGGAAGATCTTTCAAGAAGTGCATGGCAGAGAAGAAAAGATTACTAAAAATAAAGGCAAACTTGCCTTCTTTAAGTACAGAAGAATAAATGTACTAAAAAAAATAAAAAAAGAAAATGATAAATTACATAGCTGAGCTTATGTTACCACTAGGTGGTTTTAGCCTTAATGAAGGCTTTGTTGGGGTAAGAGGGGTTCTCGAGGCAGTTCAATATATAGGCCTTGTTGGAGGGATTCTATGTTTGGCTGTAGTCGAAGATAATGATAGAAGGGCGTATTTAAAGACACAGGCCCAAGTACAAGTACAACTATTAAACTGAAACGGGATAATGTTAATGAATTTACACATGATGAAGGGGCTAAGAAGAACAATGGCTACAAAATCGCGAGGCAGTGAAGGTACAGAGAAGAGACCGAAGACTGATGAGGAGAAAGCCTATGATAAGAGGGTGAGAAAGAATGGTATATTAAAACAAGAATTTAACAAGCGAAGACAATATAAGGCATGGGTGAGAGTCGGGAAGAAGATACGAGCCCTATATAGAGTAGGGGAGTCATCAAAAGTGGCTCCTTTATTAGCGCAAGCAAGTAGATATGAGACAGCCATGGGTCCAGCATTTAAGAAATATATGCGGGAAAAGAGAAAGTTGATTCTTTTAAAGGATGAACTAGTATCTAAGGCTTCTCAACCTACAGCTTAGTTGTGGATATAGGTAGTTAGTTTCAACCAGGCGAGTGGGAACTATACTTAGTGATTAAGGGTTAAAGACAGTAGAGTAGGAGGTAAATTTACCGATAGGGGTGTTGAGGTGTCTAAACAATCCACCGAGGAGTAAATATACATAGTTATAGAGTTTTAATTAATAATATTATGTACAGGGAATAGGCGTCCTATCCAATAGCGTGTTAAACACATGCTGGGGCGCAGGTTCTTTATAATATTTAATTGAGATTGACGTAATAACTCTGAAATAGGTGCGCCCTTGAAGTGTACAGGGTTTTAACTAAATATAGTATGGATTTAGAGTCTGCCATCCTTCAAATAGTGTGTAAAAAACATGCTGGGGCTCCGGGTCTTTATAATATTTAATTGGGATTCAAATAAAAACTCTAATGAGATTAGCCTTAAAATAGGACACTCTTTTTAAAGCCATCCTTCAAATAGTGTGTAAAACATGCTGGGGCTCTGGTTTGGGAGGGGTTATCGAATGATTTAATGTACCTAACGCGTGCCTAGTTCATAGCAGCAAGTGTACCAAAGAGGGAAAAATCTAAGAATTTAACTAAGATAGTTCAACCAAGAACTCCGCATTTTAATCTGAGTGCTACATAAAGTGGCATATAATTTTCCGCGCCCCTCTTAAGATTTATGTGTATTAGAGATAAGGGGGCGCGGCGATAACATCATTTCTTAAGAAGATAGGATTTATATATTACAACTTTTTTAATTTAATATTTAAATAATAGTACTTTTATTGCGAGGAATGTCCTATCAGAGCTATATCCCAGTTTAAAAAATCTTAAGTAAGTATTGAGATCTCTAGGGGTCAAATATTTAAATAAGAGTGTCTTGTTGGGGGTGATGTACCAATAAGTTCTATAACCTAGTCTAAGATATTTAAGTAACTATTGAGCCTTTAACGGGGGTTTAAGAAGAAGACTCTTCTTAGGGACCTTATATAAGGATACAAAGTTTTATATCTTTTCTAGATAAGACCCTTTAAAAAAGAGTGAAAGCTCTTTTTAGAAAGTTCCTAATATGCTGTAATTTATTATATATATATATATATATTTATAAGGAAGTTGGTTAGCAGAGAGGACTAAGGGTATAGTTCACCAGTAGAGTAATAATCCCTCTCTGGTGCTCGCGGGGTCAGGAAACCTAAACCTGTTTTAGATAGGGGCTTAGTTCACCAGTGGAGAAATAATTACTCTCTGGTGTTGCTGGGTTACGGGATCTCGACCTGTTTTAGATAGGGAGCGCTACTATTACATGATTTATCCCAAGAAGATAGGATTTATATATTACAATTTAATATTTAAATAAGACTACTTTTATTGCGAGGGTTCTATCAGAGCTATGTCCCTGTTTAAAAATCTTAAGTAAGTATTGAGATCTCTAGGGGTCAAATATTTAAATAAGAGTGTCTTATTGGGGGCGATGTGCCAATAGGTACGATATCCTAGTATAAAATATTTAAGTTACTATTGAGATTTATACGGGAGTTTAAGAAGAAGCCTTTTAGGGGTCTCATATAAGGATACAAAGCTTTATGGTTTTCTAGACAAGACCCTTAAGAGAGGGCAGAGTTCACCAGCAGGGGAATAAACAATCTCTGAGGGTCATTTTTAAAAAGAGTCTATGAGCAAGAAGTGGTATAAGGTGAGTGGGGTCATGAATAGGGCCTCAACCTATTTAAGATAGGTAGTACAGATAGGACTCTAAGAGAAAAGGGAGTAAAAAGGCAAAAAGGAAAGTTATTTTTCGACAAAGATGTCAACAACAATGTCACATCCGTTTCATATACTAGATGTATCACAACATCCAATAGCTTCAAGTATGGGAGCCTTAGGAACATTTTTAGGACTGGGGTTAATGATGCACGGGATAGTGGGAGGAGGAGCGACATTATTAGTGTGTGGGTTAGTGTTAGTGTTATCAGCTACAATATGGTGAAGGGATGTGGCTAGAGAGGGTGTCCAAGGGGATCACTCAAAGGCTGTACAAGGAGGGCTAAAACTAGGAGTAATGTTATTTATAGTTTCAGAAGTGTTCTTTTTCTTAAGTTTCTTCTGAGCATATTTCCACGTAGCCTTAGGACCAGAGATGGCGATAGGGGGACAGTGACCACCAATAGGGATAGATACACTATCAGCATATGAAGTACCATTATTGAATACAGCAATATTAGTAAGTTCAGGAGGGTCAGTAACTTGAGCACACCATGCATTAATAAGAGGAGATAAGAACGCAGCAGTAACAGCGTTAGTATTAACAATATTATTAGGAGCTGTGTTTACAATGCTACAAGCTATAGAGTATTTTGAGACATCATATACAATAGCAGATTCAGTATTTGGATCAGTGTTCTTCGTAGCAACAGGATTCCACGGATTACACGTGATAGTAGGAACATTATTCTTATGTGTAGGATTAGGAAGACTAGTGAGAAATACATTGACAAAGGATCATCACGTAGGGTTTGAAGCCGCAGCATGATATTGACACTTTGTGGATATAGTATGATTATTCCTATATACATGAGTGTACTGATGAGTGACAGTGTAAGGGGGTAATTACCCTTTATAAAGTATACCCTTTTAAAAAGAGATAGTCTTTTTTAAGGCGATCGGATGACTGCATTAGAGCCGGTGCGTACTCACCTAGTAAATAGTACTATAATTGAGTAGATTTTTCGGCAGCTCTCTAAAAGAATAGGGGTGGTGAGCCGGGATTCTACTCAATTAATAATCTCTACTACAAGTAAGTAGATGAGTACGTAGGCCAGTTAGTTAGTAGGTAAATCTTTTAGTAACAAGGTCTGTTAGTAACTAGGTCAGTTAGTAACAAGGTCAGTCAGTAATAAGGTCAGTTAGTAACTAGGTCTGTTAGTAGCTAAGTACGTTAGTAAATTGGTTAGTCAGTAATAAGGTCAGTTAGTAACAAGGTCAGTTAGTAACAAGGTCAGTTAGTAGCTAGGTCCGTTAGTAAATTGGTTAGTTTCTACCCCCGGCGAGAGATTATTGCCGGTGGAGAAAGTAAGGAGAGAAAAGTAAGAGGAGAAAATGTTATTAGGATTTGAAGGAATGGGGGATTATCCAAGAGGGGGACAGCTTGGTTTTCAAGACCCAGCAACACCAGTAATGGAAGCGATAAATAATTTCCATAACTATGCGATGTTGTACTTAGTGTTTATAATAGTAGGGGTAATGTGAGTGTTATGAGAGATAATAGCAACATATAACTCAGGAAAGACATTAATAGCGCACAAGCATATGGTACATGGAACGGTGTTAGAGATAATATGAACAATAACACCAGCAGTGATATTAGTAGGTATAGCATTTCCATCATTTAAGTTATTATATTTAATGGATGAAGTGATAGACCCAGGGATCACAATAAAGGCAGTAGGACACCAGTGATACTGATCATATGAGTATAGTGATTATATACTACAAGATGGAAGTAGAGTGGAGTTTGACGCATATATGGTGGGATTAGATGATTTAGAAGAGGGACGATTAAGATTATTAGAGGTAGATAACAGAGTAGTAGTACCAAGTAATACACACGTGAGAGTGGTAGTAACAGGAGCAGATGTAATACATAGTTGAGCAGTACCATCATTAGGAGTGAAGGTAGACGGAATACCAGGGAGATTAAATCAAACATACTTTATGGCATATAGAGAAGGAGTGTACTACGGACAATGTTCAGAGTTGTGTGGAGTAAATCATGCATTTATGCCAATAGTGGTAGAAGTAACAGACCTAGGAAAGTACTGTGAGCATATGGAAAGATTAGTTTCTGAAAACAGATAAATAAGTAAAGGGGTGTAGGATACGCGCGATCTAATAGTCTAGCTTCAACAAAGACAGGTTAATAAAAAGTTTCAGAAACTTAAAACCTATTATCTTAGATAGACCAAAGACTAAGGAGAGAGCGTAAAGGGCGATTAAGTCGTAAGTAGGAGCCCGGGATGTGCCAAGAAGCGCGGAAGTGAGGAGGAAAGGAGCTTCTCGGGGGAGGATCTGAGTCGTGGTTAGCCCATGTTTTCTTAAAGATTCCTTTAATGATCCAAGGAGGGGTTTAAGAAGAAGAATCTTTTTATGGAGCCTCAGATAGAGATAATTATGTTGATGCAGCGCGTAATCTTCCAGTATAAGAGGGACTTGGAGAGAATGTCGTTTGTAGCAAGATGATTATATAGTACAAACCATAAGGATATAGGGACATTATATATGATATTAGGGGCCTTTTCAGGGCTAGTAGGAACAGGGCTATCAATGATAATGAGAATGGAGTTATCATTACCGGGAGATGCTTTTTTAGCGGGTGATTATCATTTATATAATGTGATAGTGACAGCGCACGGATTTTTAATGGTGTTCTTTTTAGTAATGCCATTCTTAATGGGAGGGTTTGGTAATTGAATGTTACCTTTAATGATAGGAGCGCCGGACATGTCATTCCCAAGAATGAATAATATAAGTTTCTGATTATTACCACCATCATTAATGTTATTAATATTCTCAAGTATGGTAGAAGGGGGAGCCGGAACAGGGTGAACCGTGTATGCTCCATTATCATCAATAGAGTATCACGCAGGGCCAGCAGTAGATTTAGCGATATTTAGTTTACACTTAGCAGGGGTGTCATCAATCTTAGGAGCAACAAATTTTATAGCAACAGTTATAAACATGAGAGCGCCAAACCTAAGTTTTGAGAGATTACCATTATTCGTGTGAGCAACATTTATAACAGCGATATTATTACTACTAGCCTTACCTGTTTTAGCGGGAGCGATTACAATGCTATTAACAGATAGAAATTTTAATACTTCATTCTTCGATCCAGCGGGGGGAGGAGATCCATTATTATACCAACACTTATTCTGATTTTTCGGTCAATTGGCCCATATTTAAAAGTAATTTTATATATAGAATTTCGCTATATGCTGGAAAGTCCTGGCAGAGGGTAATGGGACAAGAAACACACTCTCAGCAAAGTAATATTTACTTATTATAAGCATATCAATCAGATAGATCAAAGCGATACATAGTATTTAGCAACTTTCTAAACCAGTCAAAGAGTAAATTAATAAGGGGGTTTATAGTTTAACAAACTTAGACAGACCCTCGTAAGGTAACGAAAGGATCTGAATGTGATATAATAAGTGATAATAATAGAAACTAATAGGAACAATCAGCAGGAGACATAAAGTTTTAATAGCTCGACTAGATACTGAGTTTGAGTACTAACCCCTTTAAAATAAGAGGGGTAGTTTCGACGGTATTAAATCCATACTTAGGGCCCTGATTAGGGCAAAGGTGTTATCTCACAACCTAAAAAAAAAGAGAGAAGAAGAAAGAAGAAAATGAGTAAGAAGAAAGGTGTTCCGGTGAGTCCCTCAGAGGCGAAAAGACAGGAGTGGTTTAAAAAGCAGCAACTCCTAAAGATGAAGGAGCTGCAAGATAAGGTGGATTTAAGGAAGAGGATAGAGAAACTAGTTGGTCCCTCAGAGACTATACGCGAAAAGTCCAAGTATTGTCAGTGATTGGCAGGGTTAATAGATGGGAATGGGTGTTTTTCACTAGAGGACGGAGGAAGGACTCCAAGTTTAGAGATAGCATTGTGAAAGGGGGATGAGGAGACGTTATTCCTTTTAAGAAAGTGATTAGGGGGAACGGTGAGGGCAAAACCAGGTACAGATTTGGTAAGGTTTAGAGTACATAACAAGGGGGCGGTAAAGAATGTAATGGAGCTAGTGAAAGGGCATATACAGGATCCAGTGAGAATGGGGCAACAGGTAAAAATGATGAGAATGTTAGATGTGCCGCATATATCTCCGTATCCTATAACAACAGAAACTTATTGAATGATGGGAATGTTTGATGCAGATGGGATGATAGAAGCAGATTTTTTAGAGATGCCCCCCGTAATAGTAGTAAGTCTAAAGAACAGGAAGGAGTGCAACGTGAGACCATTTTATGAGAATTTTGGAGGGAGAATAGAGTATATAGATGGGCAATATGTGTGAATACTAGAGAGTGATGTATTTGCAACAACAAAGGAGAACCCGTATGCACCGATGGACAAATTTGTAAAATATGTGAAAGCCTACCCAAGTTTAACACAAAAGGGGAAAAGATTAGCGTTAATACCTAACTTTTTCAAGCTTCAAGAGTATGAAGCAGACAATGCAGACCCAGGAACATTTTTATTGGACTCATGAGATTCATTTACAAATTGATGACAATAACGGATTATGATATAGTCCACCCCTAATAAAGAATTAGGGAGGCATCCAGAAGTGTATATATTAATAATACCAGCATTTGGAATAATCTCACAAATAGTATCAACATTTTCATCAAAGCCAATATTTGGGGTGATAGGAATGATATGAGCGATGATATCAATCGCGTTCCTAGGGTTCATAGTATGAGCGCACCACATGTATACAGTAGGTATGAATGTGGATACAAGAGCGTATTTCACAGCTGCGACAATGATAATAGCTGTTCCAACAGGTATAAAGATATTTAGTTGAATGGCAACACTATATGGAGGAACAATCAGATTAGCAACACCAATGTTATTTGCATTAGGATTCTTATTCCTTTTCACAGTAGGAGGAGTTACAGGAGTTCTTCTTGCAAATGGAGGGCTAGATATAGCTCTTCACGACACATACTATGTCGTATCCCACTTCCACTACGTTCTTCGAATGGGGGCAGTGTTCGGGCTAATTGGGGGGGTGTATTATTGAGCAGGAAAGATAACAGGATATCAGTATCCAGAGACATTAGGTAAGATACAGTTCTGATTATTATTCATAGGGGTGAATATAACATTCTTCCCACAGCATTTCTTAGGGTTAGCAGGGTATCCAAGAAGATATCCAGACTATAGCGACGGATATGCATTATGAAACTCAGTATCATCATTCGGAAGCATAATCAGTATAATAGCAGTAGTAATGTTAATACACGTTATAGCTGTGACATTAAGTGAAGGAAAGCCAGCGAAGGAGTGAGTGATATCAGATTTCCATTCATACGAGGAGGATCAAGTGGCAGTGACATCATTAGAGTGAGCAAATAGTAACCCTCCAGTGTTCCATACATATGAAGAGTTACCATATATCATAGTAAGATCAAACAACCATTAAGAGAAATCCACGAAGGTACCCGCAAAGTATACTAAAGGTAAAGTGATCAGACTCATGATCTGAGGATGTTGGTTCGATTCCAGCCTTTGCTAAAGTAGCTATGAAAGCCAAAAGATAGCTTAGCCCCATTTAAATAAGAGGTGGGAAGGGGTGTAGTCAATAGAGCAGACTACCAGTAAAAATTAAGTGAAAATTTAATAACTAGTATAAAGATCTCCGAGAGACGGGGGTGAATATCCAAAAAGATAGAAGTATAGAGATATATTTCTAAGTGCGAGAAGAAAGGGAAAAGGAAGATGATAGTGCCCGGGACACATGTGAAGGTTATAGATAATAGTGGGGTAGTACAAGCGAAATGTATACACGTGGTGAGAGACAAAGTAGCTCACATAGGGGACATGGTCGTGGTGGTGGCCGGGAAAGTAGCAATGAACAGTAAGATAAAGCAAGGGGATATACTAAGGGGGGTAGTGGTGAGAACGAAAGTAGATAGTGATTATAGTAAGTTCAACATATTCCCTGAGGAGTATTTCATGAAGTCTAAAAGTCGTTCAGTAGAGATTCCCGGCGATCAACCTCGAAAAAGTGTAAAAAGAAGTAAAGTAGGATCAAAGCAATCGATAGGAACATATAGAGAGAGACATACCGACAATAGTATAGTGTTAGTGAAGGTGGTGTCAGGAGAAGTGTTACCAATAGGAACAAGAGTCAAAGGGCCAGTAGGAGATAGGCTAAGACAGCAAGGGGGATTTAGTAAGATAATAGCGATAGTAGAGTAAGGGGAAAAATGATAAGAGACAAGGAGAGGAAGTTGACACTAGATGGGGTAGCAAGAGGGTGAACATACAAAAGAGGGGAGGGAGTGAAGGTGAAAGCGCTAGGGATACGAGCGAATATGTCAATGAAGGGGGTATCAAAGACGAAGGAGAGGATGATGATACTAGACTACAGGATAAGCAGGATGTGAGGGCAAAAGGGGGCAAAGGTGAAGGCGGAGAAGTCAGTAGCAGAGTTTAATATAAGAGAGGGGGGAGACATAGGAGAGAAGATAACGATAAGGGACGAGAGAGGGATAGAGGCGGGGTACAAGATGATTGTGCTGATAGCGAGACCAAGGCTAACAATGAGCACCCAATCAAGTAAGGGCGCCGGAAAGCCAAAACCAATAGATATGGAACGGGGAAAGACATTATCAAGAGGGGCTTTTCCAGAGAAACAATCCATAATAGAGGGGCTGCCAGAGTCATATGGACAAACAACAGACTGAACTTTTGCATCAGTGCTCGAGAGTAGATCAACAACAAGTCTAGAGCTCAACATAGCAGGAGAGACTTCAATAGTAGACATAGGAGGGCTGGCGGAAAAGATAAGAGAGATAAAACTAACAAAGGAGGGGATGAGTTGAGAATTTATAGTGAAGGCTCCAATACAAGCAATTTCAAGGGGGGAGACGATAAAAGTAGATAAGAGAACAGTGGGGCAGTACATAAGACAGTACATGAAAATATAGTATTAAGTCACGCGGGAAAGTAAATCTATAAGAATAGAGGCCCTAGCAGTGGTGGTAATCATAGTTAAGCTACTTCCGGCGGTAGCTATTTTAATACAATCAACTTAAGGCAGATTAAGACCAGGGATTTCTAAGGCCAAGGCGTAAATAATTTATGAATCTGAATTAAAAAGAAAGTGCACCCCCTAGCGATGGTGGTAATTATAGTTAAGATACTTCCGGCGAGCAAATATAATAGGAATTAATGCCGGGGTTAATAATCAAATGGGTAATTCTGTAGCCTTGTTATTAGCAATCCCTTCAATAGGATTTTTATGGATATTAGGGCAAAAAGAGGAAGATAGAAAGCGTGTAATGACTAAGGGACAGATAGTGACGACCCTCACATTACTCGAAGCCATGAGACTCTGAGCCAGATATGATAACACAGCAGCAATAGTTGAAGGGTCAGATGGGCAATTAGCACCAGTTTCTCCATATCAGTTTGTAACAAGAATAGATTGAATACTTGAGACAGGAGTGGGGGCCGGGAGCTATATACAATTCGGGTTAGATGGGATAGGATTAACATTTGTAGTATTAACAGCACTATTAATGGCAATAGGAATACAAGTTAGTAGCAAATCTATAAGATACATGGAAAAGGGGTTTGTTCTAGCGATGATCGGTATGGAGGTGCTATTATTAGGAGTTTTCACAGTAATGGATATATTAGGGTTTTATATATTATTCGAAGGGGTCTTAATACCTATGTATATAATAATAGGGGTATATGGGTCAAGAGCGGAGAAGATAGGAGCAGCAATGTACTTCTTTTTCTATACATTGATAGGGTCAGTGGTGATGTTAATAGGAATAATATATATGTATAAGACAGTGGGATCGACAGACTATTTAGTATTAATAGGGTATGATTTTCCAAGAGAAGTACAAGGATGATTATTCTTAGCCTTATTCGCGAGTCTAGCGGTGAAGATCCCAATGTGACCATTTCATATATGATTGCCACAAGCACACGTGGAAGCACCTTTAGCAGGATCAGTGATACTGGCCGGGATACTAATTAAGCTAGGGAGTTATGGATTTATCAGATTTGGGCTGCCCGTGCTACCAGAAGGAGCCGAGTTAATAACACCATTAGTGTTTACATTAGGAGTAGTGGGAATAATTTATGCAAGTCTATCTACAATAAGACAAACAGATATGAAGAGAATAATCGCGTACTCATCAGTAGGACACATGGGGGTGGTAATGCTAGGGTTATTTAGTGGATCAGTGTTAGGGGTGTCAGGATCAATATTTATGCAAGTGGGACACGGGGTAGTATCAAGTGGATTGTTCATGTTAGTAACAATGTTATACGAGAGATATCATACAAGATTAGTGAAGTATTATAGAGGGATGGTGACGACAATGCCAGTGTATATAGCGATATTGTTTATATTTTCATTAGCGAATATGGGTACACCGTTAACAAGTAATTTTGTAGGAGAGATAACACGACTAATGGCAGCATACCAGATAAGTCCATTAACAGGGATATTAGGTAGTCTAGGTATGATATTATCGGCAGCCTATGGGTTATTTATGTACAACAGAATAGCGTATGGAGCAGTATCAAAGTATATGCCCGCAATGCCAACAGATGCTAACAGAGATATAACAAGAAGAGAGTGAGATGGGATAAGACCGTTATTAATATTAACAGGATTACTTGGAGTAGTGCCAGTGGTATTATTCAGAGTGGTAGATGGTAGTGTAGTAGCGTTATTAGGTGCGTGCTAATAGTATTTAGTCCGCCGAGATGGCAAGCCCCTGACTGGTGAGCAAAGGAATATGTAGCGTTATTCGGTCCGTGCTAATAGTATTTAGTCCGCTGAGATGGCAAGTCCGGGACTGGTGAGCAAAGGAATATGTAGCGTTATTAGATGCGTGCTAATAGTATTTAGTCCGCTGAGATGGCAAGTCCGGGACTGGTGAGCAAAGGAATATGTAGCGTTATTAGATGCGTGCTAATAGTATTTAGTCCGCCGAGATGGCAAGCCCGGGACTGGTGAGCAAAGGAATATGTAGGGAGAGCCTTGTGGATAGCAGGGGAAAGGTATGAAGAGAGTAAGAGGAGCTGTAAAAGCATGAGTACAAAGGGATCGAATAACAAGCAGGAATGTGAGGTTAGAGGTCTGAGGAAGACTGAAAGGGTCGGACAAGACAAAGAAACACACTCAGTATGGAAATCGGGGAATGATGTTACAAACATTTACAACACCGGTAAAGTATGAGCAAGGAGTGGTGTATGGTAAGTGGGGAATACAAGGGATAAAGGTGTGAGTAAGGTAAAATGGCAGGAGTGTATAAGCCAGGAGAGATAAAGAGGTACAAGCCAATAACGCCGGGGTTAAGACACAAGAAGAGACTAGTCAAGCCCGGGAAGTTGGTGAGAGCCGAGTATGTAAAATTAATAAGAGAAGGACTGTTATTAGGAAAGGCTAATAAGAGAGGAGGGAGAAACAATAAGGGGAGAGTAACAGTAAGAGGAAGAGGGGGGGAGCAGAAAAGAAGAGTGAGAGCAGTGGCAACATCCTTTGATATACGGTATGGGAAGTACGGGTTATATTATAAGAAGGGGGTGATAAACGATCGATCAAGGACAGCGAATTTGAATATATATGAAGGACTAATAAAGGATAAGTTCATAGGTAAGAAGCTAGTATGGTTAAATGTAGAGTCACAACTAGGGAATAAGAACCAAGGATCGCAATCCGATTATAAGACATTTGAAGTGGGCAAAGATAAGGGGGTCGCGCGAACAGAAATAGTTAAAGGACCGTATTTTAGTAAGATAGAGCCTTATTTAACAAAGTCTAAGAGTTCTCCATTTTATAACAGGCTTATAAAGTTCATAGGAAAGGATAATGTAAGTGAACAAGTAAGTAAAGAAAGTTTAATGTTAAAAGCCTTTAGACCAGGGCAACTAGTACATAGAATAGGAGAGAAATATGTATTAGCAGCAGGGACATCGGCCAAGTTTCTAGGAGTAGTGATGAAAAGTGGTGGGTTGAAGGGAGGTAAGTCCAAGCAGGTAGCTACAGTATTATTACCATCAGGACAAATAAAGGAGTTTGATCTAAATACAGTAGCATATTTAGGAGAGGTGGGAAATGAGAATCATAGTAAGGAGGTAATAGGGAACGCTGGGACAAACAGAAGGTTAGGTATAAGACCAATAGTAAGAGGGACCGCTAGAAATCCTATAGATCATCCCCATGGGGGGAAAACTCACGGGCCCGGGGGAAGAGGAAAACCAGCTAAAAATGTGTGAGGGAAGTTAGCAAAGCATCAGAAACTATCAAGGTAGGCTTTGTCGCAGAAAAAGAAAATCCGGGCTCCTCAATAGTGTTATTGGAGAAAGTAATTTAAACAAATCGTATATATATTAGGAATATTGGAAAGATGCTAGAGCGGTAATAGGACTATCTGCTAAGTAGTTGCTGAAAAGCCCACAGGTTCGAATCCTGTTCTTTCCGGTAGTTTCGTGAATTAAATATAATTTACCCGGCGACACCCTTTAATCTTAGAATATTTTATAGTACTACTCTTTATCTTACCCATAGACCCCCCCCCTTTCCCCCTTTTTCCCGTTTTCCCCATTTATAAAAAAAGAGCCAACTTTATTGTTATAGAACTAATAAACTCTCTCTCCAACTTTATTATTATAGAACTAATAAACTCTCTCTCCAACTTTATTATTTATAGAACTAAGAAGCTCTCTCCATTTTAATACTCTTTCTTTTATGGTATGGGGGTATGCACTTTCGCACCACCCCTCATATGGAGAGGCCTTGTACCCCCTGTAGAATCCCCCCTTAGTATCTTGAGATAGTAATGCTCTATATATAATACCCTACGACTATCTACGCGAGTATAGTAGTGTGAATGTGAACAAACCCTTTAATCTTAAAATAATTTATAGTACTACTCTTTATCTTACCGTGTTGCAGGATGCGCCTTTTAAAAATGGGTGCAGTGTGGGACTAAAGGAGAGCTTATTGTAAGGGGATGTAGTATGTAAGCAAGGGAAGAGGGGATTGGAAGGTAAAATCAGGATAAGGTTTTGTGGGAGAGACAGCAGAGGGTGTGAACAAGGGAAGGGGGGTGTAGTATGTGATCAATTTTGCGCGAGGGATAGTTTCTCACTTATTGTACATTTTTATTGTTCAGAACTCTCCTAAATCCCTATTCTACCTTTTTATTTTTATAATTATAATTCTGAAGTAAGGAGTTTATTAGGGATCATTGCATACAAAAGGAAAAGTCAGGAGCCCTAGAGTGTTTATATGTTTTTATAAATACCCCTCCGTGTTTCTAAATAAAAAATAGCCAACTTTATTATTTATAGAACTAATAAGCTCTCTTCATTTTAATACTATTTTTTTATGGTAAGGGGTGTGCGGCTTTATTAAGGTTATTTATCGTGCGGAGAGGCTCATTGCCCCCTACAGAATCCCCCATTAGATATCCTAATATCGTAATATAAGAGATAATAACCCTCTTATTACAAGCCCCTCTAAAATAGTGATAATTTATAGAGAGGCAAAGGGGTGTTGTGGAGTGTTGGAAAGATGCTAGAGTGGTAATAGGGCTATCTTCGAAATAGTTGCTGTAAAGCTCATAGGTTCGAGTCCTATTCTTTCCGTCAGTCAGGAGAGATTGTAAGTAGAAGGTAGTTATAGTTTAACCGGTAAAATGTCTCTTTGTGGAGGAGAAGTTATGAGTTCAAGTCTCATTTATTACCCTTAATTGAATGGGAGGAGTGGAAGATTAAGCGAGAGAAAGGGGTGTGGTGTATAGGAGATAAGAAAGTAAAAAGGAGATGGCAACGATACAGCAGATATTAAGGAAGCCGAGAAGAGCTAAGAGAGAGAAGAGTAAGAGTCCAGCTTTAGGAGGAAAACCGCAGAGAAGAGGGATATGTGAGAAGTTAGTGATAAGAGCGCCGAAGAAGCCAAATTCAGCGCAGAGAAGAGCAGCGAGAATAAAGTTTTTCAAGGGGCCAACAGTGATATGTTATATACCAGGGGAGGGGCATAATTTACAAGAGCACGGGATAGTGTTAGTGAGAGGAGGGAGAACCAAGGACTTACCGGGAGTAAAGTACAAGTGTATAAGAGGTAAGTTAGACTTAGGGCCGGTAGTGGGAAGAAAGCAAGCAAGATCAAAATATGGCCTTAAGAGTTCAAATAAGTAATACAAATAAAAGACAGAAGGGGAGAAACCCTGTAGATGTAAGAAGTAGTATGTTTATAAATGTGCCAAAACCAGTATTAGGCAAGAGTATAATACCGAAGAGCAATCTTAATGCGAATACAAATGTGGGTATTATAGCGAGAGAGCCCGGTCAATTAAGACTAAGTCAGTTAATAGCAGCGGAGAAGGTAGTGTTAAAAGCATTGAAGAAGATACCTAATTCGCATTATGATTTAAGAGTGTATCCACATATTCCTTTAACTAAGAAACCTAACGAGACAGGGCTGGGTAGAGGGAAAGGACCTATAAACGATAGAGTGTGCAGAGTAGCTAAAGGACAAATGATCATGCAAATACGATTAAAAGCAGAGCCTGCTACATGAGATAAAATAGCTAAAGAAGTTAACTCTAAACTTTCTATTAAGACTTTTGTTCACATCGCGGGGTTTAACTTTTAATATTACTTGGGTTGCCTTCTACGCGACCCACTTCTAGGCCTATTTTACTACTATTTATTAGGATCCTGACACAAGAATAGGCTTTATAGCCCTTGTGAGCTTGTCACCTATTTGGTATATATCTAGGTTAATTTGGCTTAGTACACAATTATATAAAAGTATATTTTTATACATAGGCTTTTACACAGCTCCGATCTGTTGATTTTGTTAAGATCTGGGCCGGTTATATAGGCTTGATACTTGGTTGTGTAAGCTTTCACGGGGGGTTTCAATTTCCGCGCCCCTCTTCGATCCTTTTCCCCTTCCTTGGTTTGCTTTACTTTACTTGCCTTTTCAGGCACTCGTTTCGGGCTGTGTTCTTTTTAGCCCCCTTGGCTTGTCTGATCGCCCTTGCCTTTGCAGCTGTTTGGCACGAATTGACCATTTATACTTAAAACCCTAGTAAAACTCTGTTTTCGTGATAGAAAAGGTAGTCTCTTTTTTTTAATTTTTATTTTCTCGTCTTTTATACGTGTCCGCTCTCTCAAGTTGAGACCCCGTATTACAGCCTAAACACCCGTTTTTGCCCGTTTGTACCTAAACGCAATCAGATATTTTTCAGAAAGTTTAACGGGATTTACATGGAAAGTGAAATAAATGCTTGAAACGAGTAGGGTGACATGGGGATATGAGGGGGGGGAATAAAGGGGGGGGGGAGGGGAGGGGGGGGTAATTTTTATACTATCTTGTTTTTTTAATAGGCATTTATATGGTCTTAACACGACAAAGGTAAAGTGAACCTAAATCCCCCGAAAAAGATCTCCCAAAGAGAGAAATCCCCCTAAAAGACAAGGAGAGAGAAGAAGCAAAGAAGAAGAAGATAGGGTTTTAGCTGTCCTTAAGAAGTAAGAAGGTTTTCGCTTTTTGACTAACAAAATTATTGACTCGCCGCTATTCTTCTCTAGTAGAGGTAAAAGGCTATGAGGACTTATAACAAGTGACTTTCAAAAAAAAATATTTTTTAAGAAGGGCCGACTGTCCGGGTAAGTGTGTGGTGGGCATGTGAGCACAGGGTGAGTGCGCTAGTGCTTAAATAACTCTATAAGGGGCCCGGGATAGTAAATCTATAAGAAGAGAGGCCCGGGATAGTAAATCTATAAGAGAGGGGGCCCGGGATAGTAAATCTATAAGAAGAGAGGCCCGGGGTAGTAAATCATAGGAGAGGGGCCCGAGCGGTGGTGGTAATGATAGTTAAGATACTTCCGGTGGTAAATATTTTAATAAGATAGTAAATTATAAGAAGAGAAACCTTTATAAAATAGGTAACTATTTTAATAAGATAGTAAATCTATAAGAAGAGAGGCCCGGGATAGTAAATTATAGGAGAGGGACCCGGGATAGTAAATTCTAGGAGAGGGGCCCGAGAGGTGGTGGTAATGATAGTTAAAGATACTTACGGCGGTAAATATTTTAATAAGATAGTAAATCTATAAGAAGAGAGCCTGGGATAGTAAATCTATAAGAAGAGAGCCTGGGATAGCAAATCTATAAGAGAGGGGCCCGAGCGGTGGTGGTAATGATTGTTAAGATACTTCCGGCGGTAAATATTTTAATAAGATAGTAAATCTATAAGAAGAGAGCCTGGGTACTCTTTTCTAAATCTGTACAGGGTCAGTGTGGAGGGCTGATATGTGCAGGGTTAGTGTGTGGAAGGTGAGTGTGGAGGGCAGATGTGTAGGGTATGTGTGTGGAAGAGCGATGTGGGGGCGGGCGTGGTTTCTTTAAAAGAGAGTAACTCTTTTTATAAGGCGACCATCTCAATAGTAGGTGTATATCTATTGCTAGTTAAAAAGGTCAGATGACTGCAGATTGCCGGCGATTAATAAGTTATTGTGTTACTTGCCGGCGAATAAACCATCTGATCCATCTCAATAGTAGGTGTATATCTATTGCTAGTTAAAAAGGTCAGATGACCGCAGATTGCCGGCGATTAATAAGTTATTGTGTTACTTGCCGGCGAATAAACCATCTGATCCATATCAACAGATCCCCCTATAAATAGCTAAAAAGTGAAAAGAAAGAAATATTTAACATTAGAATCGTATTAAATAAGTTTTAATAAATGAGAGATTAACTTAAGATAAGGGCATGTGTAGCTCAGAGGTAGAGTAACAGTCTTCTAAACTGTGTGGCGGGGGTTCGAATCCCTTCATGTGCTAATGTATATATGAATAATAGGGCTGCCATTAATGAGTGCGATAATCGCAGGATTAGGAGGTAGACAGATAGGAGAGTGAGGGGCAAAGGTAATAACAACAGGTCATATAGTAGCAGCAGCGATAGTAGCGTGAAGTATATTATTGGGTACATTTAATCCAATAGGAGGAAGTTACACGGTAGAAATAAAGATAGGAGAGTGAATAGGAACAGGGGGGTTGGTGATAGAAAGCGGACTACTAATAGATCGAGTGACGAAGGTGATGTTAGTGTTAGTAACAACAGTATCAGCGCTAGTCCACTTATATTCAACAAAGTATATGGAGGGGGATCCGCATGTACCAAGATTTATGAGTTATTTATCGTTATTTACATTGATGATGGTGATATTAGTGACAGCGGACAATTATTTACAAATGTTTATAGGATGAGAAGGGGTGGGAGTTTGTTCTTATCTATTGATAAACTTTTGATTTACAAGAATCCAAGCTAATAAGTCAGCAATGCAAGCGATGATAATGAATAGAATAGGAGATGTAGGACTATGTATAGGGATGTACATAATATACAGGGAGTGCGGGAGTCTAAACTACAGTACAGTGTTTAATGGGATAGAGTTAGTAGATCGAGGGATGGTGACGATGATAGGAATATGTTTATTAATAGGAGCTGTGGGTAAGTCCGCACAGATAGGGCTACACACATGGTTACCAACAGCGATGGAGGGGCCAACACCGGTGTCAGCGTTAATACATGCAGCAACGATGGTAACAGCGGGAGTATTTTTATTAATAAGATCATCACCAATACTAGAGTATACACCAACAGCTTTAGGGATAATAATGATTGTGGGAACAATGACAGCCTTATTAGCGGCAAGTATAGGATTAGTGCAGAATGATATAAAGAAGGTCATAGCATATTCAACATGTTCGCAACTAGGGTATATGGTGATGGCAGTGGGAGCATCGAACTATCGAGTGAGTTTATTCCATTTATTCAACCATGGATTCTTTAAGGCGGGATTATTCTTATCAGCAGGGGCGATAATCCATGCAGTAGGGGATGACCAAGATATGAGAAAGTATGGAGGACTAATAAGTGCAATGCCGTTAACGTATGCAGTGATGTTAGTAGCCAGTTTATCATTAATGGGATGACCGTTCTTAACAGGATTTTATTCAAAGGACGCAATATTAGAGTTAGTATACTCAAGATATAGTGTAGAAGGAATGTTTGCATATTGATTAGGGACAATGGCAGCAATGTTTACAGCATATTATTCATTTAGATTAATATATCTAACATTCCTATCAGCGCCGAAGGGTAGTCAAAGTACATGATTAAAAGCACATGAGCCAGAGTGACAGATGATGCTACCATTAGTAATACTAGGGTTTGCAAGTATATTTGTAGGTTATCTATTTAAGGATAGTATGATCGGACTAGGTTCAGCCTATTTAACAGATGGAATATATCAAAGACCTGTTGTTAGTGACAATGCAATAGACTCAGAATACATTCTTCTACTGGCAAAATGATCTCCAGTAATATTTAGTATAGTAGGGGCTAGTCTAGCTATAGTAGGAAACTATGGAGACTACCCAATAAATATAAGAAGTTTACCAAGAGTTGTGGTGAGAGCAATGATCTTCTTAGTAAACAAGTGAAATATAGATCAAGTGTATAATATGTATATAGGAAAGCCCTTAATGGGACTAGGTCATACATTAACATATAAGACACTGGACAGAGGGTATATAGAGTTAATGGGGCCAGAGGGAGTAGTGAGAGGGGTGAGATTGTTATCAAAGACAGTATCAGGACTTCAAGCAGGATGAGTGTATAATTACGCATTTGCAATATTAGTGTTTACAACAATAATAGCAACATTCGCACTCTAAATAAGGCAGTTGTTAGTAGTTGAGTTGGTTACAACGTTACATTGATAATGTAAAGATCATAGGTTCGAGCCCTGTCTGACAAATATTAGTAATAAGATCGTACAACAGTCTCGCGTTAAGACAAGTTCGCTTCTAAAAGAGCTTGCAGAGGGCACTCTCTCCCTTGCTCTTTTTTAAAGTGAGTATATTCTCGTTAAGACAAGTTCGCGTGAGTTAGAATATCGTATATATAGTGTCGCGTGAGTCTTAATCTAGTGTATAGAGTGTCGCGAGAGTGAGAAGATCGTACATATAGGTCCGCGAGAGTGAGAAGATCGTACATATAGGTTCGCGGGAGTTCTAATCTCGTACATATAGTATCGCGAGAGTTCTAATCTCGTGTATAGAGTATCGCGTGAGTTCTAATCTCGTACATATAGTATCGCGAGAGTTCTAATCTCGTGTATAGAGTATCGCGAGAGTTCTAATCTCGTGTATAGAGTGTCGCGTGAGTTCTAATCTCGTGTATATAGTGTCGCGTGAGTTTTAATTTCGTGTATATAGTATCGCGAGAGTGAGAAGATCGTACATACAAGTTCGCGAGAGTTCTAATCTCGTACATACAGGTTCGCGAGAGTGAGAAGATCGTACATATAGGTTCGCGAAAGTTCTAATCTCGTATATATAGTGTCGCGAGAGTTCTAATCTCGTATATCTAGTGTCGCGAGAGTTCTAATCTCGTATATATAGTATCGCGGGAGTAATAAGATCGTACATATAGGTTCGCGGGATTAGAATATCCGTACACAGTCTCGCGGGAGTTCTATCTCGTACATATAGGTTCGCTTTTAAAAGAGCTTCCTCTTTAAAGAGAGTAGTAATAAAAGGGGGTAGGTAAATAGGTTTATAGCATAGTGGTAGTGCAGCTGTCTTCAAAACAGTCGGTGAGGGTTCGATTCCTTCTTGACCTGATGTCTAGAAAAGCACAAGATTTAAAATTGGCAAAGATAGGGTTCCAAGCAGCTAGTGGAGCGGAGATGCAACAACTAGTAGATAGAAGAGTGGATAAGAAACTAAATAATAAGGGAAAGCAGTTTTACAAGGGAAAGGGGGTCGAAGGGCCGAGACAAGTAAGTGGTGAGTACAAGAACCCGTATTGAGGGAAGTATAAGATATTAAAGAGGGTGTACGGGGTGGAGGCGCCAATAACAAAGGTGTCATTAGCACCTAGAATGTCGCTTCCTTCCTTGACGGCGAGAAAATCATCTTCCGTATTGAAAGGGGCTAAGGTCGGGCGAGTGTCGACAAAGACTAGTTCAAGAGGCGAGGTAAGGATAAAAACAGGAAAGGTATCATCGATAGTGTCGATGGGGATAATAAACAGAGGGATAGGAAGAACAATTTATGGGGAGGAGTACAAGGGGGATTATCTAAGAGAGGAGAGAAGGGTAGAAGCAAGTATATATGAGAAGGGGTTAGCGATAAGTAAGGGGGAGGCGAGAGATTGATGTGAGAAGGGAGAGGCGAGAGCGGATAGTTTTTCTCCTTCATATTTAAGGGAGGAGTTTAGAAACCGAGAGGGTCAAATAATATCATTAGGATTACACACAGCGAAGAAGCAAGTAAAAGCCAAACTAGTAGATTATATATTAAGAAAGAGAGCCTGATTAAAAGCCCTTAAATTAAGAAAGAGCGCGCCCGCAAGTATAAAGCTGCCGAAAAAAGACAAAATAATGAAGATTTATTCTATAGAAGAGGTCGGGTCCCTTTTAATGTCATCCGCAAAGTCTTCAATTAGTATAGAGGGGGCTGAGGGAGTAGGGAGCTCTACTTCGCTCATCGATATAGGGCAAGGGGCCGCAGTACAAGCTACGGGGGACGTGTATGATAGAGAGAACGAAGCAGATATGCAGGGTTGGGATACGGAAGAGGATAAGGGTTCTGCCGAAGGAGGAAAACCCCTAATGTTATCTCAAGAAGACATACTAAAAAAGATACAATTATCTTTAAAGAAAAAGTCTAAGGGTGGTCTAAGAATAGCTAAGGGCGCTATTAAAAAGGCTAAGGGTGCTATTAGAAAGGCTAAGGGGAGAAACCTCGGAAAAGGTTCTAATAGATCAAAGTACTTAATTCTAAAGAGAAGATTAGTGAGGTGATATGGTAAGAGAGTGGGTGCAAGAGTATTATTAAATACCGTAGTTTCTAGTTCAACAGGTAGAGATAGTAGCGTGTATCCTGTGAAGGATTCAATCAAAGAGAATAACAGTAGAAGTATTTCTCAAGTGTACAGAAAAATAGTGAATAAGCTAAGTGGTAGATTAGGCAGACCGTCCGTCGTAAGTAAAGAGCGAACAATGAAAAAGAGTAAGTACAATAGTTGGGATAAGTTTAACACTAGGGCGAAGGCAACTCTTTATTCTAAAAAGGGAAAGAAGAATTGAACACACCAGAAGAGGAGAGCCCGGGACAGTAAGTCATTTAAAGGGACTCAGAACATACTAAGAGCAAGAACAGAGTGTTTAAGAAAGAGATCAAGATTGGTGTTAAGAGCGCAACCACAACAATATATGATAATAAGAGCGAAGTATGGGGAGAGATTGCCGTACAGAGCAGGTACACTAAGAAAGTAGTCAAGCGCAAGTCAAATACCAGGTTAAAAGGTAGAATACAGTTGTGAGAGGAGTTTGTGAATTAGTCGAAGGGCAAGACATCTAATTTTGGCTTAGAAGATTAAAGGTTCGAATCCTTTATTCACATATGAGAGCAGGATGAAAGGTAAGGTTCGACGAACTATTGAACCTAACATACCAGAAAGCTACTGTAACGAAGGGTGCATCACGAGCGTCAAAAGCAAATGTTGGTAAGACCGTGGAAAGCAAGGGAGTGCCAGTAGTGAGTCAAGGTAGAGAGAGTGTAGGGGTTAAAGGATCAGTGGGTTTAACAGAAATTGGAAAGTTAAGATTGGAATTACCCTCTTCACGGGGAATAAGTAGTAAAGATGCAAAAATAGGAATGAGTGACCTGAAGTTATATACAAGAAATAGTATAATAAGAGAGAAGAGTGTAGGTGATGTGGTGTATGTAAGCAACGGGAAGGACTGGAATAGAGTAACAATAGGAAAGGGGCATATCGGAGAAAGGTTTGGGGCGTTAGCAGGTACAAAGAAGGTAGCCAAGTATAAGAAGGGGGCAACAGGGAAAAAGAAGTAGTAGTGATATTTCTTAACAAGTGACTTTCAAATAAATCTCCGCCGCCCGTTCGTATAGAATATAGACTAAGGGAAGAGCGGGGGAAAGACTGGGATAAGTAGTAGTGATATTTCTTAACAAGTGACTTTCAAAAAACCTCCGCAGCCCGCGCGTATAGAATATAGACTAAGGGAAGAGCGGGAAAAGGACTGGGGTAAGTAGTAGTGATATTTCTTAACAAGAGATTAAGGACCGGTATAAAAAAGTTAATAAATATATGAAAGGTAATAGAATAGGAGTAAGTATAGGATGAAAATCTATAAGTAAGAGGGATATAAGGGAGGAGAGGAATAGTGTAACAAAGACTGACCACCTCTCGACAACGATAAGAGATATGCTAAGAGGAAAGGGATTATATGTCTCAGAGTTGTATATTCAAAAGGGTTTAAGGGGGGAAAGTAGAGTTAGTGAGGGGGTGACAACCCCGACAGAAAATTACGGAGTGCCTGTAGAGTCAGGGACAGTCGGGCAACATAGAGGGGCGGACTCTGCGATAAGGGCACAATGACTGAAAGCTGAGACATACAAGCAGATCAAAGGACCGAAAGCAGAGGGAGCATCAAGAAAAGGAAGGAAGGCAAGAGGTAAGAAGCTCTGAAAGTTAACACCCGCAGAGAGGAGGGCCAGAAGAGTGGCGGAGTTAAAGAGGATAAAAGCAGCAAAAGCCTTAAGATATATACAAGGAGATAGGGTAGGTAAGGTGATTGCCTTAACGCAGGTAGGAGAGCCGATAGTAGGGGGGTCAAGAGCGTATATACCAGAGAAGGAGGTGGTGAAGGTGTCAGGGTTTGTGGTGAAGCCAGAGTTAAATTACAGAGGGAAGGAGCAAATAATGAAGCAATTAATTTGATTAATAAAGTGATTAAGGTTAGAGATATATTCCGAGACCCTAAGAGCATCATCAAAGGGGTTTAGGAGCGGATTCTCATCAATAACTGAGAGTAGTGCAAAGGCGCAAGCAATAGTAAAAAAGCTAGAGGGGTTGGCACTTTCTCCAGCACATAAGAGAAGAATAAGAGCAGCCTTTAATAAGTTTAACTGAGAGAGAAACCATAAACCAAAGTTCAAAAGAGCAGGAAAGTGGGCCCCCTTTTCCCATCCAAAGTCAGTTAAGGCGAGCGAGTGAAAGGGAAAGGGTTCTTACAGAAAGAATACCTTTTCTAACATAAAAGTAGATAAGAGTCAAGCCAATGCGAGAGGAGGGTCGCCGGTCCTGCAAGGAACAGTATCAAGTAGACGATCTGGGAAGATGAACATAATAGGGAAGAGATGAGCGTCAACAAAAGCAAAGGGGAGAAGACAGTATAAGGGCTCATTGAGAAGACAAGGAAAACGGAAATTAGTATTTAAGAGATTGCACAGAGTATGTAAAGAGGTGCTACCTGTACTAAGAGGGGACACAGTATCAAGTGGAGACCGGTCAAGTTTGTTTCCGATAAAAGCGCAATTAAAGAGGATCTTAAGAATATGTAGATATGGAATGGGGGCGGCGAAGAGAAGAACAACACAGATTGCCGGTGTGATTTCTCAAGGACCATCGCTTATGATTCCGAACAAGACCGAGGTGTGGGAGAAGAAGAGAAAGAAGGTAAGGATAGCGTCAGTAAAGGGTAAGATACTCTTATTGAGATATTTTAGAAAGTCTTTAAAAAGACTAAGAAAGGGGTTAAAGAGGAGATTAGGAAGGCGAAAGAGTAGGTTTGCAAGAAGATGAAGAGTCGCGATAAGAGATAAGGAGTGTAGAAATCTGTTGAGATTATTCAAGAGATGGGCGACAGTGACGAGAAAGGGGTTAAACAGGCTAAGAGAAGCTAGACTTAGACCAGGGAAGGTGTCATTCAAGCCATGGTTGAGATTTATGGGAAAGAGCAAGGCAGTGAGTGCGGGGGTCGGAAAGGGAGGAGCAGACAAGAGAGCGGTGAAGAGTGCAAATAAGATGGTAGGACCAGTAGTAAGAAATAGTAGGGTGGCGGCGGAGGGGTATGATATAGAGGAGATATTAAAGGAGGTAGGATTAATGATCGAGAGATTATACAACTACAAGATAGTATGAGACGTACATACATCTCTTCGATTTACACATCATGCGGCTACAATAAAGCAATGATTAGAGTCCCAGATCAAGCGAGGAAGGTTAACTAAGGGTTACGGGGACGGGGTTGTGACAGATTTAAATTACAAGACATTACCACTCAAAGTGTATAGAAGACTACATTACAAATTTAGAATGAATAGAATAATGAGGAATGTAGGTAGATTGGCTCCTCAGATAATAACACCTAAGACCCCAAGTGATAAATACAAAGTTATAAGAAGATTTAAAGGTAGATATCACAAGTTCGGATCGGCTTTCTCTAAGTACAAGCAAAATAACTACAAACAGAACAATTACAAGCAGAACAATTACAAGCAAAATAGTTACAAGCAAAATAATTACAACCAAAATAGTTACAAGCAAAATAACTACAAGCAAAATAATTACAAGCAAAATAATTACAAGCAAAATAATTACAACCAAAATAATTACAAGCAAAATAATTACAATCAAAATAATTACAATCAAAATAATTATCAATCTAAACCTGCGCACAATAAGTACAAATCTTCTAAGTCTAATTTTTAACTTCTTTAGAAGTGGCACGTCGGGATTTGCAGAGAGAAGTTAAGGTGGTTTAACATATCTTTTGGGTGGATAAGACGTTGGTTCGACTCCAGCCTCTCTGAAGGGCTAGCGAGTCCTCGAAGGTGTTTAGCTCAGTTGGTTAGAGCGTTTCTCTTACAAAGAAGAGGTCATTGGTTCGAGCCCAATATCACCTAATGTGAGAGGCAAAACTGAAGAGGTTAAAGGCTGTGTCGGCCACAAGTAGTAAGTCATCAAAATATGGGAGTTCAGCAGTAAAATCAGACAGTTATAAGAAGACGATATTGAATAGTGTTAGCAACAAATCTAAGATAGTAAGTGCGAGAGACTTACTACCCAAGGGTAAAACTTTGGGCGATGTGTTGAAGCATGTAGAGGGGCTGGGGGAAACCAGGGTGAGAGTGTTACTAAAAAGCATAGGAGTGGGGAATGGACGAGAGTACAACACACGAGGTAGAATGTATGTAGCTAAGAACGAGGCAGGTACAACATCAATGGCTCAAGGGAAAAAGATAGTAATCCCTCATATGAGACAGCTTCAAGAACTGTATACGAGGCTAACAATAGAGAGAAAGGAGAAAGAGATTGACGACACGTTAAGAGAGAAAGTGTTGAAGAATATCCAAACTAAGAAGCGGCTAAGAACCAGAGAAGGATCAAGGCATACTAATAAGTTACCTATAAAGGGGAGAACTAGAAGTAACGCGAATACAAGAAAGAAGATGAACTACTAGACAGACTTAAAAAAGATAAGTTTATTAAAAGGTGGAGAGAGAAGTGAAGATCTTGATAAGTACGGTCAAGTATGGGCTAGTTAGCTTAGGATTGACCGGGTTAATAGTATGGGAAAACAGGGAGTGGTACTGATCCTGATGAGCGGGGAAGAGCGGATTAGGGGAGAAGGTCTTTATTGCGACAGGGGTGATGGAGGAGTTAGTGGGGTATGTGTGGCTAGCGGTACTGATAGGGGCAGTGATCGGGCAGCTCCGAGCAGGGGGACTGCTAATGATGTATATGTTGCCGGGATTATATAGAGCAGAGGGGAATAGACTAGCAAAGTTAATAATAATAATAGGGATAGTAAATATGTGAGTAGTGCCGCTAGGATTAGAGATGATCTCAAGTTTAGTCTTGTCCGGCCGACTGTTACCAAAGTATATAGATATATGTCAGTATTATTGAGTGGGGCAGGTGTATGGACAAGGGTTATGGGTAGGAGGGTTGATCTTTATCAGTACAAGGGTGAGTGAGGTGTATATAAAGAGCAGACCATTCTTTATGGTAGGGGTGGGGCTAGTGATAGGATTAATAACACCTCCAGATATAACAATAACGATAGGAGGGACATTAATCATATTTATACTTTGTGAAGCGTTGGTCCTAACAAAGAAGTATCGAGAAGCTAAAAGATGTTAACAACAATAGTGGGATTGATTTTGTTCGTATTGGGAGTACAAGGAGTCGTAGTTAATAGAAAGAACATCTTAGTTATGATTATGTCTATAGAGTTAATGTTATTAGCTATCAATCTGGTTACGATAACGGGGGCAATAAGAAATGATAATTTAATAGGTGAAATACTAGCTCTGTATATACTAGTTGTGGCAGCAGCAGAGTCGGCGATAGGATTATCAATACTAGTCGCGTTTTACAGAGTGAGAGGGACTATCGCAGTCAAGTATATTAACTTCCTTAAAGGATAATCGCGTTTTACAGAGTGATAGGGACTGTCGCAGTCAATTATACTAACTCTCTTAAAGAATAGTCGCGTTTTACAGAGTGAGAGGGACTATCGCAGTCAAGTATATTAACTTCCTTAGAGAATAATCGCGTTTTACAGAGTGAGAGGGACTGTCGCAGTCAAGTATACTAACTCCTCTTAGAGGATATTCGCGTTTTACAGAGTGAGAGGGACTGTCGCAGTCAAGTATACTAACTCCTCTTAGAGGATATTCGCGTTTTACAGAGTGAGAGGGGTTAAGCGGGAGTTAAGACTAGTGGGAAGTTAAGACTAGTGGGAAGTTAAGACTAGTGGAAGGGTAAGACCAGTGGGAAGTTAATAGTAGGGGGTTAAGACTAGTGGGAGGTTAAGACTAGTTTGGGAGGCTAAGTATGCTTAATAGAGTGTGGAAATGTAGCATAAGGGTCAATGTCCTAGTTTGTCAAGCTAGTGGATGGAGGTTCGAGTCCTCTCATTTTCGACGGGAGTGTATAAAAGGTCTTGTATATTTTCAACTTTAAAAGAAAGGGACCCAGGGGAAATGTAGGTTATCTCTTGGGAGTTGTAATGTATAAGGGAAAGGAAGAGTAGATCTTTCAGCTAGTGGGGCAGAGAAAAATCAATAATTTCAAAAATGGCAGAGGCAGCAAAGTATATCGGAGCAGGGGCAGCTACAATAGGAGTTGCAGGAAGTGGAGCAGGGATCGGGATAGTGTTTGGATCTTTAATTTCAGGATACGCAAGAAATCCTAGTTTAAAGGGACAATTATTCACATATGCTATTATGGGATTCGCTTTATCAGAAGCGGTGGCATTATTCGCCTTAATGATAGCATTCTTAATCCTATTTAGTTAATCCTTAATTAGGTTAAGAGCTTATGAAGCGTTAGAGAGTCAATTTCTATCGTCTAAGTAAGTAACAAATGTGTTATAAGTTGTAGGGGGGCGTGTGAACAAGGGTTTATGCGGAGGCGGATTAGCGATCTTAAGCTTATCTTATTAAAATAGTTACCGCCGGAAGTATCTTAACAATCATTACCACCACCCCCGAAAAGGAGATTTCCTACCACTATGTATAAGGGAAAGTAAGATCGGGAAGATCTTATATTATGCAAGTAGTAGAGGTCGCCGTAATGAAAACTAAAGGATATATTTTGTAAAGTATCTTTAGAACTAAAAAGTAGAAATGAGAATTCTTAAGGAACACCCTATATTAAAACTAGTGAATGACATGTTAATAGATTTACCAGCTCCAGCGAACTTATCTTATATGTGAAACTTCGGGTCACTATTAGGACTGTGTTTAATAATACAGATGGGGTCAGGTATATTTTTAGCAATGCACTATGTAGGAGATATTCGGTTAGCGTTTAATTCAGTGGAGCACATCATGAGAGATGTTAACTATGGATGACTGTTGAGATATATACATGCTAATGGAGCATCTATGTTCTTTATCATGGTATATTTCCACATAGGAAGAGGGTTATATTATGGGTCATATACAAAGCCTAGAGAGATGGTATGAGGGGTGGGAGTAGTAATATTCTTAATAATGATGGCAACAGCTTTCTTAGGGTATACATTACCATGAGGGGGAATGAGTTATTGAGGAAGTGTAGTTATTACAAATTTCATAACAGCTATACCGTACGTAGGACAAGACATAGTTGAGTGAGTGTGAGGGGGGTTCTCTGTAAATGGAGCAACTTTAAACAGATTCTATTCATTCCATTATACATTACCATTCGTAATAGCAGCACTAGCAGTAGTTCATTTAATAGCATTACATGAGCATGGAAGTAACAATCCTGTGGGAGTAATGGGGAATGCGGATAAGGTGCCATTTCATCCATACTATTCAACAAAGGATGGATTAGGATTTGGGATATTTATACTATTCATGGCAGCAATAGTGTTCTTCGCGCCTAATACATTAGGACACCCAGATAATTATGTGCCAGCCAATCCATTAGTAACACCAGCTCATATCCAACCAGAGTGATATTTCTTATTTGCATATGCAATATTAAGATCTATACCTAATAAATTATTAGGAGTTCTAGCCCTAGTTGGGTCAATCTTAGTATTATTAACTATGCCATATGTTCACCAATCTTACATAAGAAGTGGACAATGAAGACCTATCGCTAGAGTGTTATTCTGATTCTTTGTAGGTAACTTCTTCTTACTTACATACATTGGAGCTATGCCAGTTGAAGAACCATGAGTACAAGTAGGACAGTTAAGTTCTATTTTCTACTTTGGTTATTTCCTTGTGCTATGTCCTTTAGTCGGAAGATTAGAGAATGCTTTAATTTGAAAATACAGATAACTTCTAGTTCTCATCTTTAAAGCTATTGAATTAAACATTAATCGATTTATCTCGCCTGGCATAAATCTCGACTCTTAAATAAGAAGGACGAGGTTTTGCTAGCTGACAAATTATGTTCAAGCTCATAGTTCAGTGGCAGAACAAGTGGCTTTTAATCACTGTGTCGTTGGTTCGATCCCAACTGAGTTTATAATTATATTACCGGCAACCCGTACTATAGGTTGTTGCGCCGGCCCTTAAACCTTAATATACAAGTCACTTTCAAAAAAAATAATTTTTAAGAAGGGCCCACTCCCGGCTATCAGTACTCTAGGCAGACTCGCCGGTGTTTACTCTTCCTTAGATATTAATATACAAGTTGGGTACCTGTAATTTAAATAAGGGGCTGAATTGATAGTTTATGGGTATCTCATAGGGATTAAGGTTATGTGGATGTATCATGGGGATTAAGATTGTGCGGGTATATGCTGGGGATTAATGTTATGGGGGTGTCTGACCAGAATTAGGGTTATGGGGTATAGCGATGTAATTAGGGCTAGGGGGAGGGGCACCGGGATTAAGGTTATGTGGGGGGTGTATCACCGGGATTAGGATTATGTGGGGGCAGGCTTATCTTTTGTAACCCTCTAGTGTCTTTTTTGTAACTCAGATTGCATTATAGTCCAAGCAATTTATTTCTTATATGTCACCGACCCCCCTTAGTGTCTTTTTTTGTAACTCAGATTGCACGCTAACCCAAGCAACATAATTTATTTTATATGATACTCCCTGAAGTGAATGTGCTCCAAACTGTAATTATATGGTATAATTAAAAGACGGTATGTTTATTCACAACAAGTGACTTTCAAAAAAATCTCCGCCGCCCGCGCGTATAGAATATAGACTAAGGGAAGAGCGGGGGAAGGACCGTTATAAGGAAATTTTATTAAGATTAAAGTAGTAATCCTGGAGCCTAAAGAAATAAACTCTTAAAAGGGGCGTTACAGGTAATGGAGGGTTTGTAGTTCAGTCGGTAGAACAACTGACTCTTAATCAGTGTGTCGTCGGTTCGATCCCGGCCAAGCTCGATGTGAAAAAAGTTAAAATCGATAAAATATAGGAGAGAGTACAAGAAAGGAGAGATTAAGCGAATAGTAAACAAGGTAGCGACAAAGCATGAGGATTTAGGTCCCGAGCTGAGACAGTTAATGTATAATATATTAATAGGAAAACCAGGAGGAGCGAACATGGCAAAGTATTCTAAAGTTAGAAATGTGTGTACCGTGACGGGAAGAGCGAGAGCGGTAAATAGCAAGCTTGGAGTATCGAGAATAGTGTTTAAGCAGTTAGGAGAAAGGGGGGAGTTACCAGGGTATAGAAAGGTATAAAGATGGTAGTGGGTAGTGTATTTGATCAATTTGAGGTTCACAAGATAGTGGATTTAAGTCTAGGTGTGAAGAGTGATATATCACTAACTAACACAGGACTCTATTTATTAATAAGTTTAGGGATATATGCATATTTATATAGAGCGAGCGGAGTATCAGAGGGGAAGATTGTCCCAACAAGAATACAATCAATATTAGAATTTGCATTTGCAGGAGTGAGAAGTATGAGTAAGGATAATGCGGGACCAAGAGGAGATATGTATTTTCCATTTATATTATCAATATTTATGATGATATTAATAGTAAATATGATGGGGTTAGTACCTTATTCTTTTGCACCAACAAGTCAAATTGCGACAGCTTTTGGATTAAGTTTAAGTATATGATTAGGGGTTACAATATTAGGAGTAGTTTTACACAGATTAAACTACTTTAGTATGTTCATGCCAGCAGGAAGTCCATTAGTATTATCTCCTTTCATGGTAATACTTGAGACAGTATCACACTTAGCAAAAGCTATCTCATTAGGAGTTAGATTAGCCGCAAATATTACAGCTGGACATATACTATTCGTTATATTAGCAGGATTTATTTGAAAAATGTTAATAGCCGGAGGTGTTATGATCGCTGTAAGTATTATCCCTTTCGCTATTATGGCTGTTGTTACAGTTATTGAAATTGGGGTTGCAGCGATCCAAGCATATGTTTTTGCACTGTTAACTACAATCTACACAGGAGAATCAGAACAGCTCCACTAATATATATTTTCAGCGTATTTAAAATATAAAAATGCCACAATTAGCAGTTGAAACTTTCGTAGCACAATATGTATGACTGGTTGCAGTCCTTGTAGGGTTCTACTATATAACAGTTATGTTTGTAGTACCTAGAGTCTCTCAAATCCTTAAGGTGAGAGAATCAAGAAATATTTAAATCTTTACGTCGTTATAAGGCCAGTTTAGCAAAATGGTTAATGCGTCTGCCTTGTAAGCAGAAGACTGTAGGTTCGATTCCTATGATTGGCAGTTCATGATTCATTGTATTAAAATAACATTTTTTTAATAAAGCTACTTACAAGCTATGGATAATCAATAAAAGCCTACGTATGTAAGTGGTCAACTCCCCCTATATCTGTTATTGCCTTCGCCCCTTTCCTCGCAAACCTTCTTTAGGGAGAAGGACAGTGAAAGGAGCAACGAGGCACACGGTCACCGGTTTAGGCCTGCATATGCTAGTAGTAGGTACAAGCCCCCCTTTTTATGCCATACCCCAGCATCCACCTGCGCCCCACCCTTTAATTAGTGTCTTTGCCTGCATACCTTAGTAAGGTACAAACTCCGGTTCCTTTTATATCATCAACCTGCACCCCCGTTGCCTAATCCTATAAGTAGTTGATACAAAACCCCTTCTGGTCGTTGTAAGGTCCTTGATTTATTTTACATATATTTAACTTTCCCGCGCCCCTCTTCGATCCTTTTCCCCTTCCTTGGTTTGCTTTACTTTACTTGCCTTTCAGGCACTCGTTTCGAGTTGTATTCGATTGAGCCCCCTTGGCTTGTCTGACCACCCTTGACTTTGCAGCTGTTTGGCACGAATTGACCATTTATACTTAAACCCCTAGTAAAACTCTGTTTTCGTGATAGAAAAGGTAGTCTCTTTTTTTTAATTTTTATTTTCTCGCCTTTTATATGTGTCCGCTCTCTCGAATCAAGGCCCCGTATTCCAGTTAAAATACCCATTTTTGCCCATTTGTACCTAAACGCAATCAGATATTTTTCAGAAAGTTTAACGGGATTTACATGGAAAGTGAAATAAATGTTTGAAACGAGTAGGGTGATATGGGGATATGAGGAGGGGGGGGAATAAAGGGGGGGGGAGGGGAGGGGGGGGTAATTTTTATACTATCTTGTTTTTTTAATAGGCATTTATATGGTCTTAACACGACAAAGGCAAAGTGAACCTAAATCCCCCGAAAAAGATCCCCCAAAGAGAGAAATCCCCCTAAAAGACAAGGACGATCTCTCGTGCGTAGGTAAAAGACTCAGGAATAGGAATAAATAACAAGAGTAGAAGGGGGCGTATAAAAAGGCTTAGAGGGCCGAACCTGATAAAAGATAGAAAGTATCGAAGCATGACAAGGGGATATAAGGGGGGAAATGCCAGTAAGGAATGAGATAGCGCATATAGGGGTATAAGTATAGATAAGAAGTAAAGCCAAGACATATATGAATTAGAGATACCCAATAGAATAAAAGTAAGGGGGAGTAAGTAGAGATTTTACAAAAAGATAGGGGTATGAAAGAGAAATAAGGCACAGAGTGAAAAAGGGGTATGGAAGAGTATCCGAGAAAGAAGCGTTTGATTATGGCGCAGAGTGAAAGCTAGGTGATGGATAGAAACACATGCAAGTTGAACGCTAGGAGATCAGGAGAACCAGAGAATAGTTTCCTCGAAAGAGGGGAGTAGGCAAGGGGGAAGGAGAGAGTAGCGTGGCGTCCGGGCGAGTAAAGCATACATAACTGGAATCTCTCAAGGGGAATACCCAGAAAGGAGGACGGGGAGAGGGGGGTGTATGTTCGATTAGTGAGAGTGTGAGGTAAAGGCTTACATAGACGAAGATCGATAGCTGGTATGGGAGTATGGCCAGCCGCATAGGAACTGAAACAAGGACCTAGTACGGATAAGAGGAGTAGAGCGGGGGAAACCCAACTAGTACTCCTTTGTAGCAGCAGTGGATAAGATTGCACAATGTCCGAAAGGATGATGCAGTAACGTCGCCGATCAATAAATGAAGTTGATGGCTCTTAAGGAAAATGATGATAGATTTAAGAGCAGAGTGCTGCTAAACATGCGTGCCAGCAAGAGCGGTTAAACGTAGATGCACGAGCTTTACTCATGATAACTGGGTGTAAAAGGTCTGTAGGTGGATAAATGAACCAGATGGTTCCAGTGAGCTCTCAATTATCGAGGAGACGCTGCCGCCCATAACATCAACCTGTTCCAAGTTTATTTTTTCAGCAACAGTAATTTCTTCCAAATGATAGAGAGTATCCTATTGATTAAGACAGATAATATTTAAAGTTTAGGAGGAGGGGTGGATTCTTAAAAAGTGGCTAAGAGACAAGGAGCTCGGTTTTTCTTTTTTTTTAATTTTATTTTTCTTCTCCATGTTGAACAGAATAAGAAGTAGGAGGAAGCCCTTAGTACAGGTGCGGAAGAGGGGAAGACGGGGTAAGTGGAGTGGGGGTGAGGGCTTATATGAAAGTCTACTGAAGAAAGGGGTAGGGAGTATAAGAGCGAGACATCTAGAGGTTGTGGGAGGGTTGTAGAAGGCACAGAGGAGCGATGAAATGTGATGATACTGTGAGTAATACCAGAGGCGAAGGCGGCAACTCAACACAAAGCTGACACTGAGGGACGAAAGCGTAGGGCGTGAAAAGGATTAGAGACCCTTGTAATCTACGCAGTAAACGATGACTACTAAATGTCTGTTCAGGGAATGGGTGTTGAAGATAACTCGTTAAGTAGTCTACCTGAGTACTACGGTCGCAAGGCTGAAATTTAAATAAATTGGCGGTTTCGAGAATAAGGCCAGAGGAGGACGTTGTTTAATGCGTCGATACGCGCGGAACCTTACCTAAGCTCGTCACTATGAAAGATAGTGATAAAGATACTGCATGGTCGTCGTCAGCTTATGATTCAAGTCCATGGGCAAAAATCCACACTTATAAATCAAAAACTCGGAAGAGTATAGAGAAGTACGGTGATAGGAATGACGTCAGACTACATGGTTCGTATGCTTAAGGGCTACAGATATCCTACAATGGTTGATACAGAAGAGAGAGAGTGCGCAAGTACAATCTAGATTAAAGTCAGCCTCAGTTCGGATTATGAGATGAAACAGCTCATATGAAGTCGGATTTGGTAGTAATCACAAATAAGAACGTTGTGGTGAATGTTGAAGATACTATTTTTGCTTCTTAGTAGAAATGTACCTTCAATTCCCTCGATTCGTACAAATCGCCCGTCAGCTCCTGAAACTAGTTAGCTAATAAAGACTAAACTCTTGCTTTTATGCATACCAGGTCGTAAGTTCAATGAGTTTAGTTAAGTTAGATGAAGGGATTGGGAGTAAGTCGTAACAAAGTAATGCTAAGGGAACTTGGCGTTGGAGGACAAGTGCGTATAATTTAACAGGTAGAATCATTGCCTTCCAAGCAGTTGGAAAGAGTTCGAGTCTCTTTACGCATATTTATAAGTACAAGAAAATCGAGTTAGTAGATACGATGCTACTATCCTTATTCTAAGTTTTACCCCCTTATAAAAAGAGTAGGGGAGAGAGCTTATTAGTTCTATAATAATAAAGTTGGAGAGAGAGTTTATTAGTTCTATAACAATAAAGTTGGCTCTTTTAAAAGGCGATCAGATCACCCGAGTAGTGTGGAGGAATGAGTATTGCTTATTTTCCCTTTTTAACCCATAATAAATATATATATATTTCTTTAAAGGGTGGACAAACATGCCGGGATAGGGAATCTGAGTTAAGAAAGATGAGAGGGTGGCCTTCTAAAAAGACTATATCTTTTAAAAAGAATAGGTAAACCACACGAATTATAATAATCAATAGATAGAGATTAGAGGAGTAAGGTAGAGGGGCTTTTAAGGTACTACTTTTATAGGTGAATTGTATATACAATCTCTATAGTATAATACGGCGACTCTCCCACCCGAGTAGTATGGAGGGACAAGCTTTGCTTAAGGGAGGGTCTGGGTGAACACACATGCCGTGAGAGGAAAAATCTAATATACAAT
>SXGT01752668.1_pt1 | contig 45700 bp, 40 predicted proteins | sample 3176221 | NCBI WGS metagenome assembly SXGT01 (sample SAMN11356862, study PRJNA531348) | freshwater metagenome | isolation source: freshwater sample F1-120 | place: China: Fuxian Lake, Yuxi | collected 2017-12-25 | reverse complement strand
TCCTCTCCCCCGAAGAGCGCGAGTGGTTCGACGCCTATCACCGTCGCGTGAGAGACACGCTACGGCCGCTGGTCGATCCCGAGACCGCCGCGTGGCTCGACGCCGCGACAGCGCCTCTCTAGATGAGTCGAGCCTCAGAGGCAGTGGCGGCAACGCCCCCGCGGCCCAGCCGCGCGAACGAGAGCCCCTAGTGTTGGTACACACGGCGGAGGGTGTTCGAGAGCTCGCGGAGGCCGCGCGGAGAGGCGGCTGGATCGCTGTCGACACCGAGTTCATGCGCGAAAAGACGTACTACCCGGAGCTCGCCCTGGTGCAGCTCGGCGTCGAAGGCGCGGTGGGCCTGATCGACCCCCTCGCGGGTGCTGCGCCCGCCATGTTGGAGGAGCTCGCTCTCCTCTTCGCTGACGCAGCGGTGACAAAGATCATCCACGCAGCGGGGCAAGATCTCGAGGTCCTGCGCGTGACCCTGGGCGTCGTACCGCAGCCCATCTTCGACACACAGGTCGCCGCCGCGCTGGCGGGCCTGGGCGGCCCCGAGCGCCAGGTGTCCTACGCCGCGCTCGTGCAGGATCTCCTCGGAGTGGAGCTGTCGAAGGGCTCACAGCGAGCCGATTGGCTCGCGCGCCCGCTCTCGCCGGCGCTTCTGGACTACGCTGCGGACGACGTGCGCTGGCTGAATCCTCTGCGCGAGGCGCTGCTCCAGCGCATGGGGGCGGCCCAGCTCGACGAGTGTGGCGCGCGCTGCGGCGCGTTGGTCGAGGCCGCGCGGCGAGGCCTCGACGCGAACGCGCTGGCCGACCGCGTCAAGGGCGGCGCCAAGCTGCGCGGCCCCGCGCGCCAACGGCTCACCGCGCTGGCCCGGTGGCGGGAGGAGAAGGCGCGAGCGGCCAACGTCCCACGGCGGTGGCTGCTGGGCGACGAGGTGTTGGTCGCCTTGGCCGTGCGCGCACCGAAGTCTGTCGACGCCCTCTACGGGGTGTCCGAGCTGCCTTCGCGGGCCCGAGTCCGGTGGGGCGCCGAGCTCGTCTCGCTGGTCAACAGCTAGCGGGTCGAACCGTTGGGGGGCCAACCCCCAAGACCCGGTTCATGCCGCGAGGGGCGACCTCCAAACCCCCGGGGGCGGCGTGCTCCTGGTGCGCAAAACGGTGTAGGGTGTGGCGCCATGCGATTGCCTATACGCGTACTAGCTACAGCGAGCACCCTGCCTGGGACCGCCGTTTCGACCGCAGAGGTCGCCCGCGCGGCGATGCCCGATCGCGACCCGCAGGAGCTGGAGCGTCGTATCGGGATCGCCACACGGTACTTCGCCGGCCCAACGCCACCCGCGGCAACCCTGGGCGCACAGGTCCTCGCTGAGGCACTCTCCCGGGCCGGCCTCGCACCGTCCGCGCTCCGACGAATTATTTTCGTCTCGTCCACCGGCGGCGACTTCTTGATCCCCGCCACCGCGAACGCGCTGTGTCGTGAGCTGGGCGTGGAGCACACCTGCGACGCGTTCGACGTCAACAACGCCTGCGTCGGGTTCCTCACGGGCTTCGACCTTGCGGCGCGGACGGTGGCCACGGGGCTCGGCCCGGTGGCGGTCGTGGTAGTAGAGACGCTGTCGCGCCACATCGCCAAGGAGGAGGCCCGATCCTATGTCGTGCTCGGAGACGCCGCCGCCGCGGTCATCCTGGGTGCGTCCGAGGCGGGCGGCGTTCTGGCGGCTGCGTTTGGGAACGTCGGCTCGCTGCTGGGCTCGGTGTACCTCGGGCACCCGGGTCTCACGGGCAAGACCGAGATCATCGAGTTCGCCGCCAGCAACGACGAGATCGGGCGGATCGCGCTGCTTGGCCTGCGCCGCAGCACCGACGCGGTCCTGAGCCAGGCCGGACTCGGGATCGACGCCGTCGACTGGGTGGTTCCCCATCAACCCAACGGCACCATGCTCACCAAGATCGTCGCGGAGCTCGGCGTGGCGCCGGATCGCGTGGTGCCGGTGGTGCGCGAGATCGGCAGCGTCGGTGCAGCGTCAGTGGCCGTGGGTCTGGACCGGCTCCTCGGAACGGGGAGGGTCAAGCCGGGGCACCGGATCCTGCTCGTTGGGGTGGGTGCGGGACTCGCGTACGGCGCGTTGCTCCTCGAGGTCCCCGCGTGAGGCCGCGAGACGTTTGGTTGGCCTATTGGCGGCTCATGCGCCGCTGGCATCGCTACGAGGTCAGCGGCCTCGAGAACCTGGATGGGGGCCCCGCCCTCATCGTGGGCTACCACGGCCGGCCGATCGCCCATGACCTGTGCATGCTCACGGTCGAGGTGTTCGAGCGACACGGCTACCTCCCTCACGGGATCATCCATGGCGCGTTCGGCCATCGGCCGCGCCTCAAGGCGTTCATCGACGATCTCGGCTTCGTGACCGGGGACGGACCCGAGCTCTCGGCCGCCGTCGAGCGCGGCGAGCACGTGCTGGTGGCGCCCGGGGGCACGCGGGAGGGCTGTCGCTCGGCGCGGCACCGATACCGGGTGGCGTTCGGCCGGCGAACCGGATACGTGAAGCTCGCTGCCCGGTTGAGGATCCCGATCGTCCCGGTGGCCGCGGACGGCGTGGACGACACGTTCATCGGCCTGAACGACGGCCACTGGCTCGGCGAGCGCGTCAAGATGCCGCTCGGGCTTCCCGTTTGGTTCGGTGCCGGGCCTCTCGGGCTCTGGCCTCTGTCACCGCCTTTTCCAGTCCGGATCCGGCAGCGTATCGGCCAGCCGATCCCCCCTCCCGAGACCAACGACCCCGACGCGGTGGTCCACACTCATCAACGCGTGATGCAGGCGGTCCAAGACCTGCTCGACACCTCCAGAGGGGCCGCGACATGACCCGATCTCCCGAAAACCCGCCGTGGGCTGTCGTGCTGGGCGTCAGCTCAGGCGTCGGACAGGCCATCGGAGCCGCCATCGCCACGGATCCCGGTTACAACGTCTTCGGCGCCCACCGCGGGCACTATCCCGCGGGCGCAGGGGAGCTCGCGGCCTCAGTCGAAGCAGCGGGGCGCACAGCGCACCTGCACGTTGGCGACGCCGGGACCGCCGAGGGCGTTCAGGTGACCGCCGACGCCTTGCTCCGTCGCGCCGGCCCGAGGAGCGTCGCCCTCTTCGTACACTCCATCGCCAACGCGTCCGTCGGGCGCTTCGTGCCGGAGCGGGGCGGCCCACGTGACGGCAGCCCGAAAGTCGCTCCGGACGAGGACCGCGACACCGCGCTCTACCGGGTATTGGCGCCGAAGCACTTCCAGAAGACCTTCGACTCCATGGCCCACTCCTTCGTCTGGTGGGCGCAAGCGCTGGTGGAGCGGGATCTCCTCGCCCCCGGGGCCCGACTCCTGGCGCTGACGAACCCCATCGGGCACTCGCTCGTCGCCAACTTCAGCCTGATCACGGCAGCCAAGGCGGCGCTCGCGGTCTACGTGAAGCACCTGGCGCTCGAGCTGGGTCCGCGGGGCTACCGGGTGAACCTCCTGAACTTCGGCACCGTCGAGACACCGGCGGCGGCCTACGGCTTCGGAACTCGCTGGGCGCGCTTCAAGTCGATCTGCGAGGCCTCGACGCCGGCGGGCCGACTGCTGGAGGCGGGTGAGGTGGCGCGCTTCGTCTCTTTGCTCTGCGGTGCCGGCGCGGCGTGGTTCAATGGCGCGGAGATCGACTTCAGCGGCGCGCAGGCCCACAGCATCCTCGACGCCGCCCTGAGACACGACTTCCCACCACCGGAGCGCACCGATGGCTGACGTCCGAACGATCCTGTCCGAGGAAGCGCTTGCCTCGCTGAGGGCCGCTTTCGACCCGGCGTTGCTCGGCTTCGCCGCCACGAAGCGCGCCGCCGCGCCGTACACCGACGCTGCACCGTTCATCGACGCGATCGGGGCGCGGTACTACGTTGCCGGTCCCGGCGCATCCGGACCTTCGAGCCCGGTCGCGCCGAAGGACCGGGAGCGGACGCTCATCGGGATCTTGGCCGCCGGCAACCGGCCCGCCTTCGCGTTGGCGGTCCATGTCTACTGGGGCCTCATGGAGGGTCTGGACGTAGACGACATCGCGGACACGCTGCTGCTCGCCGGGGCCTACGCCGGTGTGGACGCGTTCACCAACGCGGCGTTTACGCTCGGCGAGACCCTCGAGCTCCTGGCTGGCCTCGCCGCCACTCCCGAGACGGCGCGATCGGCGGCGGTGCTGCCGAGAATCATCGAACGATTTCGGCGATGAGGGGCCCTCGGAGCGTCGCGTCGCCGGTGGGTTCCAACGCCTCCACCCCGCGTGGTAGCATCCCTGCCCTGGACCCGGGCGCATCGCGCTCCGGGTACGAACGAATCAGGATCGAAGCGCGTTGCTTCGGCAAGGGTGGCTGGTGAGCGCACGGGGCGAATACATCTGCATCTCCTGCTGGACGTCGTTCGAGTCGCTACCGGACGACGGCGGCTTCGTCACGTGTCCGCATTGTGGGTTCACCCAGCCCGCGAGCGACGACGGCGAAGCCACGGTGCAGACGGCCGCACCGCGCCCGTCGGCCCCTCGTGCGCCAGCGCAGCCGCCTGTCCGCAGCTCACCTCTTGAGCCGTTGCCCATCGCTCCGGGAGCCCGCGGCCCGTCCGGCGCCAGCGCAATCACGATGTCTCCGCGCGACATGGACTCCTTGGAAGAGCTGGTCGCACAACCATCAGGGGCGCGGTCCCTCCCGGAAGCCGCGCCAGACGTCGAGCCGCCGCCGCCCGCGCGGACTGTCTCCGTGCCGATCACAGAGAACGCACCTGCGGAGCCCTCCGCGCCGCCTGTCGAGAGCGGGCCGCGTATCTGGCGCCTCAAGAGCGACGCGGGCCTCACGTACTGCTTCTTCGAGCCCGACAAGCTGATGCGTTGGGTGGACGGGCTCGGCCCGCAGAAGAACGCCCTGGTGTCGGTCGACGGGGTGAACTGGAAGACCTACGCCGACTTCAAGTCGAAGTTCGAGTCGGACGGTGAAGCGCTCTCGGCCCTCGAGTCGGCCTCGGAGCACAAGCCGGTGGCCGCGCCGTCGCTCACAGCACCGACGGTTGCGGGCGCGGCCCCGGGGCCCAAGCCGGCCGGCGGCCGGGGCCCGGCCTCGCCGCCCGTTCGCCCCGCGCAACCGACACGGCAGGGCGTGCGCCCGAAGCCCAACCCAACCGGTGAGCGGCGGGCGATCACCACCACGGGCGAGCGACCGGCCGAGCTCGGGCTCGCCGATGCGTCGCCGAATCGCCGTCCCCCTAGCTCTGCAACCGGCACGCATAAAGCTGTGGGGAGCGGCGGCTGGGGAGCCCGAATCGGCTTCATGGCCGCCGGGATGGTGCTGGGTGGCGCGGGCGTGTACTTCGGCCTCTATCTCATGGGGTACTACGACCTCGTGATGCCCTTCTGACCGGATGCCAACCGTCCGCTGTCCGCGTTGCGGCGCGAGCCATGAGCTCGGCGCCCTCCCACGACCGGGCGAGTCCCTGCGGGTCTCGTGCGGCGTTTGCGGCACGGGCATCCGAGTCAAGGGCAAGGCCGGAGCCCCCTCGACCAGCCTGACCGGCGTCTTTCCGTCGATCAGCGACGCACCACCGCCCCTCCCAGAAGAGCCCGAAGCGCCGCGGTGGCGCGTCCGGAAGGCCGACGGGACCGTCGTCGATTTCCCCAACCTCCGCGTCTTCCAGCGCTGGGTCTTGGACGGGGTAGTCTCACTCGACGACGCCCTGTCGCGAAACGGGCGCGCCTGGCGGCTCCTAAGGGAGATCCCCGAGCTCGTAGGGCTCTTTGAGCGAGTAGAGGCGACGCGGGCCCAAGAACGTGGCACGAGCGAACCGGCGCCGGCGCGCCCAACTCTCGCCAGCGCCTCGGTCGCTCCTCCGCCGCTGCCGGACGAGCCACCAGAGCTGCCTGGAGAAGCGCAGGACGCGGGCCAAGACCCCAGCGCGTGGGACGCCGATCCAGCGAACCAGACGCTCGCGGACGTCAGCTTTCAGGAGTTGGCGGCGCACCTCGGGGGCTCCGCGCTGGCCCTGGAAGACGTCCGACAGCCCGCGGGCGAACCAGAGGCATCTACGGAGATCCGGACCGAGGAGCCGGTAGAAGACCCGGCCTCATCGCAGGTTGACGAGCCCGCGCCGTTGTCCCCCGTAGACTCCTGGCAGGCCGGGGACACCGGTGGGGAGCCCGCGCCAGCGTGGGGTGATGGGCAGACGGCCTCGTCGGTGGAGCCCTCTTCTCCCGGGCCGGCGCAAGCGGACAGCTGGGAGGCTCCGCAAGCCGGCGGACAGTCGCTGTCGGCCTGGGGCCTCCCCGAGTCAACACTGTGGGGCGCAGCCTCTCCCCTGGACGGGCTCGGCGGCTTCGCCGATGACGGCCCGCCGCCCAGCGGCGCGCCGTCCCGGATCGAGCTCGACAAGCTGCGGCTCGAGCTCGACGAGCTGAACAACAACACCGTGCAAATGCGCGGGCCGAGCGCATCAGAGGTGCAGGCTTACGGGCAGTCGGTTGCTTTGGGAGCGTCCGCGCCGGAAGGCGCTCGACAGGAGCCAGCCGAGACCATCGAGCCCCTGTCCGACGAGCCCGCCCCTCAGTCGCGACAGTGGCTGTTCTTTGCGCTGGGGGTATCGCTCACGGCGCTGCTGGCCTTCGGCGGGTGGTGGGTGTTCGGGCGCTCATCGCCCCCGTCGCCCACGGGGGCCACCGCGGGAGACGGCACGGGCGCGGGTGAGAAGGCGCCCACGTTGACCCTGGGCACCGGCGAGGCGGTCGTGGTTCGGGTCGAGGCGCACCACCCTCGCGACCACCTGGAGCTCGGTGAGAGCCGCGGACGCGCTGATCTCGAGATCAGCGCTCACAGCGCGGCGGCGCTCCAGGTTGGCGGGACGGCGATCGCACCCACTCCGGCCGCAGCGGGGGACGCACAGGTGAAGTCGGCGGCGTCGGAGAAGATCGCGCACGGTGCGCCCAGAGCCGCACCGGCAGAGCCCAGGCCGACCGTACCCAGGCCGGAGAAGCCCCAGGAAGCGCCGGCGAAGCCCGAGGCGGCACCGCCCGAGCCCATGCCGGAGGTGGCCGCCCCCTCAGCAGCCGACGCCTACGACGCGGTGCTCGCAGAGGCGGCGCAGGCCGAGTCGGCGGGTCAGCTGGGTGAGGCGATCCGTCTCCTAGACAAGGCGTCCGTGATGAACCCGCGCTCGGTGGAGCCGATCGCCAAGCTCGCGTGGCTCTATCTGAAGAAGGGCGACAGCTCGAACGCGATCCTCAAGTTCCAGGAGGCACGACGCCGCAATCCGGGTTACCGCGACACCTACATCGGCCTCGCCAAGGCCCTGGAGGCCGCAGGCAGACGAGACGAAGCCATCCAAGTCTACCGGCAATACCTGCAGCTTTGTCCCACCTGCAAGAAGGCCGACTCCGTCAAGGACGCGCTGAGGCGCCTGGGCGCGCCCGCCGACTAGCGGGTCGTTGCCCGCCGGCCCTGGCCGGCCCCACATCCGCCCAGCCTTCAGCCCCCGGCGAGGACGTCCGACATGCGATAACGCCCCGCTGGACGACCCACTAGCCACTCGGCGGCCCGAAGGGCGCCATCGGCGAAGATCCCGCGGTCCGTGGCGCGGTGCGAGAGCTCGAGCCGCTCGCCGGCCCCGTACATGAACACCGTGTGTTCGCCAACCACATCTCCACCTCGGAGCGTCTGGACTCCGATCTCCTCGGCAGTGCGGGCGCCAATGTCGCCGTGACGCGCAAAAACCCCCTGAGCCCCCGGGCGCGCCTCCTGAAGAGCGGCGAGCAGCGCCAGGGCCGTACCGCTGGGGGCGTCGCGTTTGCCGCGATGGTGAGCCTCGACGATCTCGAGGTCGAATCCCGCGCCCACCAAGAGCGCGGCACGCCGAACCAGCTCGAGCAGCGTGTTGACGCCCACGCTGGTATTCGCCGCCTGAAGAACGGGGATCTGGCGAGCCGCCGCATCGATCGCAGCGTGGTCCTCCGGACGAAGCCCCGTGGTGCCAACGACGAGCGGCAGTCCCCGCTCTAAGCACAGGGCGAGGTGTCCGCCGAGGGCCGCAGGCGCCGTGAAGTCGACCACGACGTCCAGGCCGTCAGCGGGGGCGTGCTCGGGCCACGCGCCGATGCCCGGGCGCTCCCAGGCGGCCCCAAGGACGAGGCTCGGGTGGGCTTCGAGGCGGGTCGCGAGGGCACGGCCCATTCGACCCGCAGCACCTGGAACGCCAACGCGGAGCCGGGTGCCCGCGGTGTGTGGGGTCACAGGAGCTCGAGCCCGGTGAGCACGCGCTTCATGAGCTCGACTGTGGCGGGCTGAGCGGGTCCGAGTGGCATCCGCACCGTGTCCGACATCCGGCCTAGGAGCCCGAGCGCAACCTTGCAGGGGACCGGGTTGGCCTCGACGAAGAGCGCCTTGAACAGCGGAAACAGGCGCAGGTTCTCTCGCGCGGCGGCCGAGATGTCGCCAGCGGCGAAGCGGTTCCAGAGCGAGGCGACGTCTCGCGGCGCAACGTTCGAGGCCACGGAGATGAGCCCCCGGGCGCCGACGGCGTACATGCCGAGCGCCATGTTGTCGTCGCCGCTCAACACCTGGAACGGCGAGCCGCTTGGTAGGCCCGCGAGGATCGCCTGCACCTGACCGAGGTCTCCGCAGGCCTCTTTGATCGCGATGACGTTGGGCACCCGGGCCAGCGCCAACGTGGTCTCGGGCGCCATGTTGATGCCAGTGCGACCGGGCACGTTGTAGAGCACCACCGGGAGGCCGCCGTCAGCCGCGACGGCCTCGTAGTGCGCGCGCAGCATCTGGGGCCCGGGCTTGTTGTAATACGGTGTGACCACCAACGCCGCGTCTGCGCCGAGCTCCCGCGCAAGGCGCGTGGCCTCGATCGTCTTGCGTGTGCTGTTTGAGCCCGTGCCCGCGATCACAGGGACCTGCCCGCCGGCCAGCTCGACCGCGATCGAGATGACTCGGGCGTACTCCTCGGCGTTGAGCGTGGGTGTCTCTCCGGTGGTCCCACAGGGAACGAGCCCATCGATCCCCGCTTCGAGCTGCGCCTCCACGAGCGACCGAAACGCGGGCTCGTCGAAGCTGCCGTCGACTCGGAACGGAGTGACGAGGGCGGTGAACGTGCCACGTAGATTCACGGCGTAACTCCTAGCCCGTCGGGCGCTGCTGCCCGCGCGGAAACCTACTCGTCGAGAGGCGTGCCGGCGGGGGTGCGCGCGCCGGCGGCGGCCTTCTCGCGTGCCTCGACCAACGCGAGCCCCTGCTCGGCGGCGAGGCGGACCTCGATCTCGGGTTCGCTCTCGATCAGGTTCAACAGCATGCTCCGCACACGCCCGTCATCAATCTCGGCCAAGGCCATGGCGGCGCCCGAGCGAATCCGGGGATCGACGTCGCGGAGAAACGGCAGCACCTCGAAGTACATCTTGACCCCGAACGCCCGCGCCAACGCCCGGAGGATCGCCCGACGATGCGCGACGGTCTGCCCCCGCGTGTAGAGCAGGGTCATCAACACTTCTTCGGTGGTCTTGGTGGGGAAGTACTCGAGGGCGCGGACCGCGTTGAGCTGGAGGCGCACCTCGGCCTGGGTGTCGTCCGCGAGGTCGATCAAGATCCGCTGGGTGTCGTCGAGCCGGCCGGTGCGCAGCACCTGGGCGCGTGTGGGAAACACGCGCTTGGCGAGCAGCAGCGTGCTGACTACGCGCCTATGCTCGTCGCTGGGCCCATCTGCGAGCGCGCAGGGCGAGAATACGAGCGCCAGAACCAGGAGCAGTCGGATCACGGCGCGAGCATTCCCCCGCGCACCCGAAGCGTCAAGGACGGCGACTCGGGATCAGCCCAGCGCGCGGAAGCGGTCGTCATCCACGACCAGATCGTTCCTTCGAGTGAAGGCGAGCAGGCGGCGATGGATCCCCGCGAGGCGCGCCGACGTCCAGCGACGCCGTGCCTCCGGGTACTTGCCCAGGGCGCTGTTGAACCCCTTGAAAGCATGGCGCTCGGAGAAGCCGGCCTGCAACGCCGCGCGGATGGCCTCGTCGGTCTCGGAGGCAATGAACTCCGATACTTCGGCTCGGGCGTCGTCCTCGCTGGGTCGCGGGATCTCGAGCCAGCCGGGCGCGGCGGCGCGGCGGAGCACCCGCTCGCGGACGGCCTCGTCGTCGAAGTGGCTCGTGTACTCGACGGCCCCGGTGGTGGTGTCGAGGAAGTAGCGGGACTCCGGCGAGCCGATGATGAAAGCGGCCTCGAAGTCGTCCCAACGAACTGTGACGGTGGTGGGCATGGGGCGAACGCTACGGCCGATCGCGGGGGGGCCGCAAGGGGGCGCGCCGCCGGACACGTCACGGGGCCAACGCCAGGGTGCGCGCCACTTCGAAGTGCGTGGCCTCGAGCAAGGTGCCGTCCTCGGCACGAACCTCAACGGTCCAGGCCCCGACGTCGCCACCGCGAAGGGTGTGCTTCGACCACGTCCGCCAGCCCTTCGTCGTCCCAACGGAGAGGTTCACGCGTGACCTCACGACGCCGTCGCGTATCCAGACCATCTCGATCGGCGCCTTGGCGCCGGGGTTCTTCACCACGGCGAGGGCGTGGACCGTGTCCCCGGGTTCGAAGACGGCGGCCTCCCCCACCGAGTGCCGCCCTTCCACCGCGTGGGCCACGCTCACCTCTCGAACCTCGATCGGCGCGCACACGGGCGCCGGGCGGGCCGAGGCAATATTGAACATGGCGGCGCAGAGGACGGCGGCGACAGCGTGGGTGAGTGACATCGTGTGCTCCATGGGTCGGGGACGTAGCGGTTCAACGCCACTCCCCGGGGCTGGACTCGCAAAAACGCGAGGTTCCGTAGGTTGGCCCCGGGTTCTCCCGGAGCCGCGGGCCAGCCAAGCGCCGCCCGATGCCAGACACCCAGAGCAACGCATATGCCAAGCCGGCCGGCCCGCCGCCGATGGGGTCCGGTGCGCCTGGAAACGGCGCAGGCGAAGCCAGATCGGTGGACTCAGCCGCAGCCGGCAGCGGTCCTTCCGCGATCGATCGCGTCCTCGTTGACACGCCGACGTGTCTCAACCGCCGGCCGATGTGGATCTCGCTGAGCCTCACGCGCGGCTTGCGCTAAGCTCGGCCGATGCTCGAGCAGCTTTCGAGACAACTGGCCGCCCGGATCGTGTCGCCCAATGGGGAGACCACGGTCGAAGCGGTGCTGACCGACGCCAAGCGGGCCGCCGCGGCGCTGACGCGCTGGGGCGTCGGGCCCGGCGTCGGGGTCGCGGTCTACCTCGCCGATCGACCCGAGTGGCTGGTGATCGACGTGGCGGTGCAGCTCCTGGGCGGCGAACTGGTGGTCATCGAACCCGGTGCCTTGTCCGATCGCGTGCGGTCGATCCTCGAGGCCCGACCGGCGCGAGTCGTGGTCACCGACGCCGGCGAGCGCGTCGCCACCCTCGCCAGCGTGTTGCCGGCGCTCCGGGCCAGTCCCTTGATCGTGGCCGTGTCCGAGCGGGGCGACACCGTCGGCGCGGCCCTCGTCCAGCGCGGCGAGGGTGAGCTGCTCTCGTACCGAGCGCTCCTGCAGCTCGCCGATTCCCAAGTGCCATCGGCCGAGGGCGCCGCCGCCGTGTCTTTCTCCATGGGACGCGACGGTCCGCCGCGCGGCTACCGAGTGCCCGCAGCCACCTTCGCCCGGCAGCTCGAGGCCCTGCCTCAGCTCGGGCCCTCCGACGTGCAGCTCGTAGCCCTGAGCCTCGCCTTTCCGGCCGCGCGTCTGGCGGCGTGGCGCGCGTTGACCGCGGGAGCCACGCTGGCGCTCTCGGACGGGCTGCCTCCCGAGCAGGCCCTGCCCCGTTTTTCTCCCACCCATGTCCTCGCCGACCCGGCCACCTTCGAGCACTTGTACGGGGCCATCCACCGCTCGTTCAACCACGCGGGCGGCCTCCCGCTCCGGCTGTTCCGGTGGTTGCTCGGGCTCGGCGAAGAGGTCGTCTGGGCGCGTGAGGGGCGGAGGGAGGCGGATCCCGGGGTGCAGTTCTTCCACGGCGTGGCGCGCAGGCTGCTGCGCGGGCGGCTGCACGCGCTCCTCGGAGGCGCGCTGCGCCACGGCCTCTGTGTCCTGGGCCCGCTCTCGCCAGAGATCGCCCGCTTCTTCCTCATGCTCGGCGTGGAGGTCTCGCGGAGCTACGGCCTCACCGAGGTGGCGCCGGTGCTCAGCCGCCAGCCGGACGGGCCCAACGCGCCGTTCTCCTGCGAGTCGGTAGGACCCGCACTCGACGGCGTCACCCTCCGCCTCAGCGATGGGGGACTCGAGGTCCGGGCCCCGGGTCTCCAGGCAGAGCCGCTCACCGGCGCGCCGAACGAGTGGGTCAGCACGGGAGACGTCGCGGAGCTGCGCGATCAGACGCTTCTCTCCGTGGCTCCTCGCTCCGCGGTGTTGGTGCCCGCCACGGACCACGCGGCAGTCACGGCCACCACGCTCGAGGCGGCCCTCACCGCGAGCCCCTACGTCTCCACGGCGGTGGTCGTGGGCCACGGACGCCCGTTCCTGTCGGCCCTGATCGTGCTCGACAGCGACGGCGTGATCCCGTTCGCGAGAGAGCATGGGCTCGAGGTCGCGCGCACGAGCGAGCTCGCCGACCGCCCCGAGGTCTTCGCGCTCATCAACGGCGTCGTCCAACGTTTGAACCGCGAGCTGCCCGGGTGGGAGGCCATTCGGAAGTTCGCCATCCTCGACCACCCCCTCGCGCCGGAGCGCGGCGAGCTCGCCGTGAGCCGCGTTCCGCGCCGGGAGGCGGTCATGGCGCGCCACGCGGCGCTGATCGAGTCGATGTACAGTGAGCAGTTCTAGACGCGAGACGCCTGACCCCGCGACGGGCGCCGGCGCCTTGATCGTGGTCCCCACGTACAACGAACGCGAGAACCTCGAGGCGCTCATCGCAGCCATCCTGGCGCGCCTGCCCGAGGTCCACGTCCTGGTGGTGGACGACAACAGCCCGGACGGCACGGGCGCTTTGGCCGATGGGTTGGCCGCGGCGGACCCGCGGCTCCACGCGATCCATCGGGCGGGCAAGCTCGGCCTCGGCACTGCCTACCTCGCGGGCTTCCGGTGGGCGCTTCAGCGCGACTACACGGCGGTCTTCGAGATGGACGCCGACTTCAGCCACCAGCCGCGTTTCCTCCCAGACTTCCTCCGAGAGCTCGAGCGCAACGACCTCGTCCTGGGCTGCCGCTACATGTCGGGCGGCGGCGTGGAGGACTGGGGGCTGGGCCGCCAGCTGATCTCGCGCGGCGGGAACCTCTACGCCCGACTGGTGCTCGGGGTGCCGTTCACGGACCTCACGGGCGGCTTCAAGTGCTTCCGCCGCGCGGTGCTGGAAGCGCTGGACCTCGACGCGGTCCACCAGGTGGGCTACGGATTTCAGATCGAGCTCACCTGGCGCACCTTGGGCGCAGGCTTCCGCGTAGGCCAGGTGCCGATCATCTTCCCCGACCGGACGAAGGGGCAGTCGAAGATGTCAGGCGCTATCTTTCGAGAGGCGGCCCTCGGGGTCTGGCGCCTGCGCATGGGCCGTTGACCGCAGCGGGCGCTTCGGGCCCGGCGCCCAGAGCGCGTCACCGGCCTGAAGGCTCACCACCTCGTCCACCCACCCCGCTCGGGCACCCGGGAAGGCGTCCGCGTAGGGCACGTACGGCTTCACGTCCAACACCGGTGTGCCGTCCAGCATGTCCAGCCCTCGCACGCGGAGGGTCCGCGCCTCCGCATCCACCGAGACCAGCTCCACGGCAGTGAGCCCCAGCGCGTTCGGACGGTGGGGAGACCGGGTCGCCAGGACCCCTCGCCGCCGCCGCGGCCCCCGAGGCGGGATCACCGTCGGCCGCCACCCGTCGCTTCGGTGAAAGACCCACACCACCCACAGCCGCTCGAACCCCTCGAGATCGCGCAGGCACGCCTCCGGAAGCGTCGGCGAGAGCGCGATCACGCCCTCCACCGCCGTCCCTGCGAGGGTGCCGTGGCTCACCACGGCCTGATGCGGCGCTTCGATGCGGTCAAGGTAGGGCGACTGCACCACGCCGATCGGCTGGAAGGTCCAGGAGGGCCAATTCGGCGATAAAAAGGGGGGCATCGCGTCACTCCTTGGATCATCCTCGAGGGAAGCTCCGTTGTCGGCTGGACGTCGGCGAAGGTCCCGCGCTAGGATGCGGGCGTTTTATGCCGAAGCTATCCGCATGACCAAAGTCATCCACGCCGGCCTGACCGATGTCGGGATGAAGCGGAACCACAACGAGGACAACTACGAGTTGGTCCCCGACCAAGGCTTGTTCATCGTGGCCGACGGCATGGGAGGACACGCCAGCGGCGAGGTCGCCAGCCAGATCGCGGTCGAGACGGTGTGCAAGTTCTTCCGCGACGCCAGCGAAGACGGCGACATCACCTGGCCGTACAAAGAAGACAAGAACCGCACCTACACGGAGAACCTCTTCGTCAACTCGGTGCGTTACGCGAACCTTCGCGTCTTCGAGAAGGCCTCAGAGGACGCCCGGTACAAGGGCATGGGCACCACCTTCGTGGGCATGGCGATCCGCGACGGCCGCCACTACGTGGCGCACGTGGGCGACTCGCGGTGTTATCGAGTGCGCGACGGCCAGCTCGCCCAGGTCACCGAGGACCACTCGCTCCTCAACGATTACAAGAAGATGGCTCGCCTCACCCCCGAGGAAGAGAAGAACTTCCCGCACAAGAACATCATCGTGCGCGCCTTGGGGATGAAAGAGTCGGTCCTGGTCGACATCGGCGTTGAGGCCGTGCAGCCGGACGACATCTTCATCCTGTGCTCGGACGGTCTCAACGGCGAGGTCGAAGACCGCGACATTCAGTCGCTGATCCTCGAGCACAAGGACGACCTCGACGCGATGTGCCGCGCCCTGATCCGGCGCGCCTGCGACAACGGCGGCAAAGACAACGTCACCGTCGTCGCCGTCAAGGTGCTCGAGGCCTGAGCCACCGGGCCACGGCGGGCTCAATCGCCGTACCTCCCGCCTGCTGTTCGTGCGCCTCCATGTAGCGCTCTGGGGTGCCGAGATCGAAGGCATGCCCTCCGAGGTCTACGGCTCGCAACAGCTCGCCGTCAGCCAACGCGGGGATCCAGCCGTCATCGCGGAGACACGACGGCCCGCTTGGCGGCAGGCGGTCGAGCAGGCGCTGCGAGATCAACTGCACGCCGAGATAGGCGCCGCTGACCTGGGTGTCTCCAAGGGCCGGACGCCCGGAGCGCGCGGGCCTCCCAGCAATCGATACGATCCCACCGTCCACGGAGCGTACGTTCGCGATATCGCCATATCGGGGATCCGGCGAGATCCAGAGCGAGGCCAGGGTCGCCCCACCCGGGCCCCCGGAGCCGGCGCGATCCGCGACACCCGCGACGTACGACTCGAAGAGCGGCGCCAGGGGGGCGTGGTAGTAGCAGTCGCCGTTCACGACGAGGATGGGCCCGTCCCCGCGGAACAGCGGCCGCGCGGCGACGAGACCGCCCCCTGTACCCAGGAGCTCCGGCTCTTCCGAGAAGACCACCTCGAGCGAGGATGCTGCGGCGAGGACGGTCTCCCGCATGAGCTGCGGGAGGTGGTGCAGATTCACCACCACGCGCTCCACTCCAGCGGCCCGCAGCCAGTCGAGCGTGTGCGCGACGAGCGGGCGCCCGAGGAACGGTATCGCGGGTTTTGGGATGTGGTCGGTGAGAGGGCGAAGGCGGGTACCCAGGCCCGCACAGAACAACATGGCCTCGCGCGGTGCGCGGGAGGCGCGCTCCCCTAGCGCCGGAGCTACTCGATCACCCACCCGCAGCGTCCCCAGCCACCACGGGCTTCATCACGTGCCAGGATCTCCGCCTGCTCCGTCTGGACCCGGAACTGTTTACCCTTCAGGAAGTCGTGATAGGCCTTGGCTGCGCCGAGGCGGACCAAGCGGATATTCAGCATGCGCCAGACCCCGTCCACCTTGATGAACACGTAGCGGAGCAGCCGGTCGAAGGTGTCTTTGTCGGGGCCCGCCGGATCCGGATAGAGGCAGATGGTCTTGTTGGGTGCCAGAAGCGCCCGGAGCGCGTTCTTCCCCTCTTCGGCGTAGCAGTCGGCCGTGTTCGTCTCGGTGGCGTCCACGCCGATGAAGCGGACCCTGTCGCCGGTGGCGATGCCGATCGTGTCGCCATCGTTGTTGTAGGTGGCGATCGACTGGTGGGCGAGCTCATCGCAGAAGCCCAGCGGCGCCTCGACCCACTCGTCGGGGAGCTCGGAGAACACCGGATCCAGGCCGGTGCTGTCGGGAGCCGGCGCGGGGGTGTCTGACGCGCCGACCTCGGCTGCATCGGAGACCGCGTCGCTCTTGATGCTGTCGTTTGCACCCGCACGGTCGAGACACCCAGAGACGATGACGACAGCGACGGGGAGCCAGCGCATCAATCGAGCTCAAGCATTCGAAAGCGATCGTCGCTCTCGGAAGGACCAGGCGGCTTCACCTCGGGTCGCGGCGGGGCCTCGACGCGCGGCGCGGGTGCCGCCGGGGGCTCGCGGATGACGGGAGGCGACTCTACCAGGCGGGCCGGTGGGGCCGCCGCGCGCGCAGGCGGCGGCGCGGCGCCATCGAGCGCGAACTCGCGACCGCCCAGCTTCACGAAGACCTGACCATCAGTCACGGTGAACTGCTCGAGCTCCTTGAGATCCAGGTGGAACTTCAGCGTCTCGATCAGGGACGCGAAGCCGAGGCCGCGCAGGTGCTGCGGCACGTGCACCCGACCCACATCGGGCTTCTGCGGCGAGGCGCCGTCCACCACGTACGTCTTCATGAGGTCGGCCGCGATCTTCACGAGCTCTTCGTGCGAGCGCGTGGCGAGGGCAGCTGCGATGGCGTCCTGCTGTCGCAGCGCGCGCCGGAGCGGGTGTTCTTGGCTCATGAGGCCCTCCGACCTGAAAGGAGCGCGCGCGCGGCCGGTTCCATGTCTGCACGCTCGGTGGACGTCTCGACGAAGGTGGCGCCCTCGAACCGCGCGTTCATGAGGTTGGCGTCGCGCAGATCCGCCTTGACCACGAGCGCATCTCTAAAGTCCGCGCCGTAGAGGTTGGCGCCCTGGAGGTCTACGTCGACGAGGACGGCGCCACGGAAGCTGACACCGGACATCTGAGCGTTGACCATGCGAGAGTCCGAGAACTGCGAGTGCATGATGGTGGCGCGCTCGAAGGTGGCCCCGTGGAGGTCCGCGCCCCCGAAGCGACAGTTCAGGAGGTGCGCCTCGACGAACCGCGCGTTGGCGAAGCGGCTGTCGAAGAACTTGCAGCCCTCGATCGCGGCCCCCTCGAAGTCTGCCTCGATGGCCTCGCTGTTGAGGATGCTGGTGGACCGGAGCTGCGCCCCGTGAAAGGCGGCCTTCCGGAGCTGCGCCCCCGTGAAGCTGTTCGCCAGGAGCAGGGTGCGAGAGAACCGCACCCCGACGAGGCCCACGCTCTTGAACGCGACCCGGTCCAGGACGAACTCCGAGAAGTCGAGCACGCCGAGGTCAGCGCGCTGGACGAGGCACCCTTCGAGCACCTGGCCACGACACTTGTCGCGGACGTCGTGCACTGACTCGTAGACGCTCTCCATCTCACCTCCGACCGCTCGAGGACGTGCGGCGAACAGGGAGCATAACACCGCGACGGTGCGGGTGAAACGCGGGGTCAGGGCGTGGGGTGCGCCTTGTCGTACCAAGCTCTCCACTGGACCGCGTCCATGGGGAGCGACTGCCCGGTGGTGGTGCGCAACGCCACCAGGAGGGCGGTGCCTTCCTGGCCCTTGGCGGCGGCCAGCCGATCGATGAACACCGGAACGGCGCGTTGGGCGTCCGCAGCGGACAGCGCCACCACGAGCCGGGCACGCACCCCATCGTCGGGCTCGTCCGCGAGGCGCCCGCTGATCGCGGAGAACGAGCCCGTGGGGCTGGTTCCGCCCGGCCGGTTGCCAGCGACCAACAGCTCCTCGAGGACCAGCGCCGTGATGTCGCGCACCGCGGCTTCCTCGTCGCGAAGCAGCGCGTGCAGCCGGATGAAAGTCTCCGGGTCATCGCCGAAGCGCCCGAGCGCGGCCGCCGCCTCGATCCGCACCGCGGCGTCGCGGTCCTTCAGGACCTCGTAGACGAGGTTCTTCACCGAAGCGGCCGGGAGGCGCGCCAAGGCAGCCGCCGCCTCGATCCGGACGGAGCGCCGCTCGTCCTTGAGGAAGGGCTCCACCTCCCGAACAGACGGTTCGTCCGCGTAACGCCCGATGGCCGCGAGGGCCGTAGCGACCACGGACGCGTCGGGATCGGCGAGGCGCCCACGGATGAAGTCGAAGCCCTCGGCCAGCTTGAGCTCGCCGAGCGCGCGAACGGCGCCCTCACGACCCTCCGCCTTGGGGCTCTCGAGCTGCGTCGCGAGCTTGGGGAGCCACTCGGAGGGCGTGGCCATGACGGCGAAGGCCGCCGCGCACGCCGTGCGGACCACGGGGTCCTCGTCGGCGAGGCGCGCGAACACGGCCGCGACCGCTGCGGCCTCCTTGACCCCGCCCGTGCCCAACGCATCGCACGCAGTGGCGCGCACCTCGATCTCCGCGTCTGCCAGCGCCTCGACCAGCTTCGCCACGGGCACCCGGTGGGGCCCCGCGGCCGAGGCGTCGAGCGCCGCCGCGCGCACTGACGCAGCCGTGTTGGCAAGGGCCGCCTCGAGCAGCGCCCCGCCGCGCTCAGTTGCCAGCAAGGGCAGCGTCTGGATGGCGCCCAAGACCGCGACCACGTTCTGAGACTCGAGCGCCCGCTCCAGGATGGCCAGCGCGTCCGCTCCCAGCGCGACGACCTTGGCCGGCGCCCCGTCGTCGCCCGTGACGAGGCTCTGATAGGCCGTCTCCATCGCGACCTCCCTGGGATCGCGGGCCTCGTCCGTGCCGTCGGAAGGCTCTGCCGGCTCCGCGGGACCCGGCTCGCTGGTCCCATCACCCCCTGGCGCCTCGGTAGGAGCGCTGGTGTGGACCACTGGCTCTGACTTCTTCCGGCACCCGGCGCTGGCGAAGGCTGCGACGAGAGCGAGGGGGAGTAGCTTGGATTTCATGGCGCCTCCTGAAGGAGCGCGTTGATAACAGCGCTCCGGCGCATCGGCAACGACGCGCTGGCGCGACGCGCCTCAGTGGGGCAAGTTTGCCCCATGCGTCCCGCCGCCCGAGTCGCGTCGAGCATAGAGCTCCTCGAACAGTGGGAGGCCGCTGGGCCCTTCCCGTTCGATCGTTTTGCGCAAGCGTGGCTCGCCCAACGGCGTTACGCGGGCTCGAAGGACCGCGCAGCGATCCTCGACCTCTGCTACGCGCTGCTTCGTCGGCGCGCCGGGCTCGACGCCGAGCTAGCGGGTCGCGGCGTGGCCCCGAGCTGGCGGCTCCGAGCTCTGGCGGTGGAAGGCCACGCCGCCCTGCAAGCCACCGAGCACGGCGTCAACCCGACGGAAACCGAGCGGGCGCTGCTGGCCGACTTCCCGAGCGTGGGCGGCGGACTCCCCGAGTGGCTCGCACGGGCGCTCCCAGCCGTCCACCTCCCGAAGCTGGACCAGCCGGCGCCCGTGGACCTGCGTGTTCGAGGTGACCGCACGGCTCTCGCGGCCGAGTTGGAGGCCACGTTCACCCCCTTCGCGCCGTCTGGCGTGCGGCTGCTGAAGCGCGCACCGCTCCTCTGCGTAGCCGAGGGCCGCGCGGAGGTTCAAGACGAGGGCTCGCAGCTCGTGGCGCTGGCCGCGCTGCCCGTGGATGGGCTGGACGTGCTCGAGCGATGCGCCGGCGCCGGCGGCACGACGCTCGCGCTGGCCGAGGCTGGTTTCCCTCGCCGCCTCGTGGCGGCCGACGTGTCCGCAGCGCGCCTCGCAGGTCTCGAGGAGAGACTCGCGCGCGGCCGCCACGGACAGCGCATCGAGCGCGTAGTGGCCCCGGCCGGCGACGCCTGGCTCGCTACCCAACGCTTCGACGTGGTGTTCGTGGACGCGCCGTGCTCGGGCACCGGGACGCTCCGTCGGGCCCCGGATCTCGCCTGGCGTCTGCGGCCAGAGGACGTGGCCCGCTACGTAGCGCTCCAGGCGGCGATCCTGGACGAGGTCGCGCCGCTGGTCCGGCCGGGCGGGCGGCTCGTCTACGCCACCTGCTCGCTCCTCCCGGCGGAGAACGAGCGGCAGACCCAGGCCTTCCTCTCACGCCATGGCGAGTTCGAGGCGGCGTCGCTGCCGCTGCCTGGCGAGCTGTGGGGGCCCGGTCCCCCCGCGCGCCACGAGCTGACCCTGTCGCCTGCGCTCACCGCCACGGATGGCTTCTACGTGGCCCTCTTCCAGAGAACCTGACTTCGGGAGATCCCGCGATGGCAGAGAAGAACGAGCTTCATGTCACCCCCGCGATCCGCGCACTGCGAGCGGCCGGGGTGGTCTTCACGCACCACAACTACGCCTACGAGGAGAAAGGCGGGACCGCCGTCTCCGCCCGTGAGCTCGGCGAGGACGAGCATCACATCCTGAAGACGCTGGTGCTGGAGGACGACCGCAAGCAGCCGCTGCTCTGCCTGATGCACGGGGACCGCGAGGTCTCGCTCCGCGGGCTTGCCCGAGTCATCGGCGCGCGGAGCGTGGCGATGTGCAGCGCGGACGCCGCAACCAAACACACCGGTTATCTCTTTGGTGGCACGTCGCCTTTCGGGACGCGGAAGCCGCTACCGGTCTATGCCCATACGGGGATCGAGGCGCTGGAGCGCGTGCTCATCAACGGCGGCAAGCGCGGCTTTCTGGTAGCGCTCCCCACCCGCGAGCTCGTCAGGGTGTTGGGCCCGATCTTCGCGGACGTCGCCGCGCCGGCGGTCACCGGATGAGCACAGTGGCCTTGCCGCCCCAAGCGCCCCCGAAGAGGCCGCTCTTGTAGAGGCCGTTCACCCCGGTGAGCGCCGCGCACGCCGCGTCGTTGGTGAACTTCCCGGTCCGCTGGGCCCCCACCGCGAGGTACGGGCTGGTCCCGCCGGTGATGCTGCCGCCGAGGAGGGCCCCGCCCTTGAACGGCGCGACCACCGGGTTGGTCTTCAGCATCTCGGGCGCGGCGCCCCCCTTGCTCCCGCTCACCTGGAAGGACGCCACGTTGCTCGAGTTGACGGTGCCGTTGGCCACGGTGGTCCAGTTGAACGTGTCCATGCCGGACGTGAACACGTAGTAGCCGGTGGGGAAGATCACCAGGATCTCGCGATAAACGAACGGGATGGCGCCCGCCACCTCCACCGGCAGCACCGACGTGGTGTTTCCGCCCGCCGCCACGTTCGCCGCCGTGCCGATGGCCTCGGCCAGCGAACACAGCGGCCGCTCGCCGGCGATGTTGGCGACGCGGGTGAAGCCGCCGCCCGCCGTGGTCATGTCGCAGTACGCCTGGAACGGCTCGGTAGCGACGTTCGGCCGGAGCCAGTAGAGGCCCGAGGGCTTGCCCGGGTAGAGCTGAAGGATCGTCTGGCAGTTCGGCGAGGGGTTATCCACCGTGCCCAGCTCGCATACGACAGTGCCGCCGACACAGGCCCCGCCGGTGCACATGTCGTTGCTCGTGCACTTGTCACCGTCGTCGCAGGCCGTGCCCGTCGACGGCGGGAACTGGCAGCCAACCCCCGCGAGGCAGGTGTCGGTGGTGCAGTCGTCCCCGTCGAAGCAAGGGAACACCTTCTTGACGCACGTCCCGCACGCGCCGGTGCACGACTCGAGGGTGCAGGGGTCTGCGTCCGCGCAGTCGGCGTCGCTGGTACAAGCGCCACCCGCGCCGGCGTTCACGCAGCCCTTGTTGGGGTCGCACGTGTCCGTGGTGCAGGGGTTGCCGTCATCGCAGCTGATCGGGACTGGGAGGCAGCCAAGATCGCCCGAGCACGTGTCCTTCGTGCAAGCGTTGCCGTCGTCGCAGTCGGTGGGGGCGCTCTTGCAGGCGCCGTCGACGCAGGCGTCGTCGGTGCACGCGTTCCCGTCGCTGCAACCAACCGGCTGAGTGAAGCAGGTGCCGGTGGCGGGGTTGCAGTCCTCCACCGTGCACGCGTCGCCGTCGTCACACACAAGCGCAGTCGAGACGCACGCGCCGCCAACGCACGTGCTCTCCGTGCAGGGCTGGTCGTCGGCGCAGGGGCCCTCGGCCGGGACGTTGGCGCATGCCTTCGTGGCGGGATCGCAGCCGTCGTTGGTGCATGGGTTGCCATCGTCGCAGTCAGCCAGCGCCTGGCCGCTGCACTTCCCGCCGGAGCACGCGTCGCCCGTGGTGCAGCCGTTGTCGTCGTTGCAGGCAGCGCCGTCCAGGGGCTTCTGCACGCAGCCGCTGGCCGTGTCGCAGAGGTCGGTGGTGCAGGGGTTGCCGTCGTCGCAGAGGATCGGCGCGGCGCTGCACTTGGCGTCGACGCAAACGCCCTCTCCTTCGCACGTGGACTTGGACGCACACAGCGTCCCGTTGGGGGCGGACGCTGCGACGCAGCCCCCGGTGACCGCGTCACAGACGGCTACCTGGCAGGCGCCCACCGCGAAGTCGTCACAGGGGATCTCGGACCCGGGGGCCGTCCCGCAGGTGCCCTCGATGCACACGATCTTGCCGTTGCAGGGGTCGCCGTCGTCGATCTCGGCGCAGTCTCCGTCGACCTTGCACGCCGGACACGGCTCCGGGATGGCTGTGCACACGCCGGCCTCGCAGTTGTCCGTGGTGGTGCAGGGGTCGCCGTCGGTGCACTTGACCGGGGCGTTGGCGGCCACCGGCGTGAAAGCGCACTCGCCGGTAAACGGGTCACAGGCGTCATCGGTGCAGTCGTTGTCGTCGCCGCAGGCCACGGGAACGCCGACGCACTCGCCCTTGGTGCACGCGTCGCCGCTGGTGCAGACGTCGCCGTCATCGCAAGGGGACGGCGGCTTCTTGTCGATGGAGCACAAGAAGTCTTCGCACAGCGGGACCTGACACGGGCCGAGGGGGCCGACAATCGCCAAGCAGTCCTCGTCCACTTCGCACTCGCGGTCGGTGCCGTCGGTGCTGTCCGTGGCGTCGGTGCCGTCCGTGCCATCGGAGACATCCGTGCCGTCGGTGGTGTCGGAGGTGTCCGTGGCGTCCGTGGCGTCCGTGGCGTCCGGGGCGTCCGTGGCGTCTGTGCCGTCCGTGTTGTCGCCGGCGCCCGTGTCGGGTGCGCCGTCCGTGGACGCGATGTCGCGAGCCAGAAGGTCGGTCGCGTCGCCCTCGGGACAACCGACGGCCAGGAGCGTGATGAGCGGGAGGATCAGGGGGGTGAGACGCAAGGGAACCTCGTGCTGCGACAAACAGACAGGTGCCGTGACAGGGCACCTCGGGGAGACGCAGGCGTGAGTTGAGCAGCACTCGCCCGCTGATCGACAGGATCACCGCGGCGGGCGCGGTCCGCAAGCAGTTCTCACGGGCTATCGCCGGTCGTATCGTCGGGCTCGGTTGCGGGTCTCCGATCTCGCGCTCCGGAAGAGTACCGCCGGGCCTTGGAGTCCGCCCGCTGTTCATGCCGGGGGAGCGCTCCCGGGGCCCCGGAGAGGCCCCCGTGCGGCCGGATCCGCAGGCCGCGCGCAAGACGCCCGAAGCCTGCTAGGATTGCCCCGTGGTCTTCTGGCTCGTCACCGCTCTCTCATCCGCGCGCGTCGCGGGCGTGCTCTCGGACGGCTCCATCGTTCTCGAGGAGGCCGGCGTTTACCAACTGGTCGCGGCCGACTCGAACACCCCTCGCCGCGCGGCTGACGGCTGGGCGCCGCTGGCCATCTTGCCGATGTCCGCGGGCGCCGTTTCGCCCAGCCCAGGACACGCCATCGTGATCGAACGCGCTCCGGCCGGGCCGGTGACCGTGGACCGCCTGGATGCGCGAGGCCGCACCCCGGTGGCCACGCTGGACGCGTCGTGCCCGGAGGGCCTCGGCGAACCGCGCGGGGTGTCCAGCACCGTGACGCTGTCGGTTCACTGGGCAGACGGCGCGCTGACCGCTTCGAAGACCCGCGCGGTCGTCACCGGGTATCTCCCGGACTGCGGGCCCACCGTCCGCCCTGTACTTCTGGTCGTGGACTTCAGCGACCCGATGACACCGGCGCAGCGGCTGGGAGCCGCCCAAGAGCTCACGGCACGCCTCGCGTCCGGCGCGCTCGATCCGTTCGTGGCGGAGGTGGCGGTGGGGCTCGCGCCCGATCTGCCCGATCCGCTGCTGGCGCTGGCTGAGGCCCGCGCTGCGGCGGGCGACGCCGGGGGTGCGGTGGCAGCGTTGTGGGCCTTGTCGGCGTCGACGGTGCCGGACGCCCCCGAGCGCCTCCGCGCCGCGCTCCTCACCGAGTGGGTAGCCCCGCTGCGTCAGCGCGCCGCCTTCCGGACGCTGGAATGGACCGTGGGGCAGAGCGCACCGCAATGAGCGCACACGCGGGGAGCGTCCGCCGGCTGTTGTCGGCCGGCACCACGGCGGGGGGACTGCTTGGCGTGGTCTCGTTCTTTCTGCCGTGGGTCATGGTGTCGTGCGACGGCGCGCTCCTCGGCTCGGTGAGCCCGTACGAGCGCATGACCGGTGTGGCGCTCGAGTCCGCCGAGGGCGCGCCGGTACGGGTGAGCGGGTTCGGGACAAACGCTGGCCAGCCCCAGGAGTCGCTGGCCCCCGAGCCCGTTTATGCGTCGCTGGCGCTGGGCGCGGCGATCGCCGTCGCGCTGGGCGGCCTGATGCGAGTGGCGTCGACGCTGCCCTTGCGCCCGGTGGGTTTGGTCGTGTTCGCCGTTGGCCTTGCGAACCTATTCGCCGCGGTGGTGGTGGGCCTGGGTCGGCAGCTCGGCCTGGCTGCGCTGGGCACCGGTGCGTCTGGCTTCCAGCTGACCACCGAACCCGGCTTCGGTGTGTGGTTGGCCATCGCGGGCGGGGCCGTCACCGCGCTGGCCGGGCTCGCTGCGGCCTTGTTCCGCCTTCCCGACACCGGCGCTGCGGGGCATACTGGCGGCCACCCGGTCGGTCCGAAGGTCTCTGATTGAAGCACGCCGCCCTCGTCACGGAATCCATCCAGAAGCTCACGCCCTACCCGCCGGGTAAGCCGCTGTCGGAGCTTGCGCGTGAGCTCGGGGTGGACGAGGCGATCAAGCTGGCGTCCAACGAGAACCCGTTCGGCCCCTCTCCGAAGGCGATCGCCGCGCTGAGCAGCGCAGTCTCCGACCTCCATCGTTACCCCGACGGCGCGTCGTGGTCGCTGCGGATGCGCGTAGCGCGACACCTCGGGGTAGACCCGGCCACGCTCGTGTTCGGAACCGGCTCGAACGAGATCCTCGAGCTGCTGATCCGCACCTTCACGGGTCCCGGCCGCGGCGTGGTCACCAGCGCCACCACCTTCGTGGTGTACCAGCTGGTGAGCCAGGCGCACGGCGCGCCGTTCACGGCCGTGCCCATGCGCGGCCTCTCGTACGACCTCGAGGCGATCGCAGACGCCGTCACGCCGAACACACGGCTGATCTTCCTCTGCAATCCCAACAACCCCACGGGCTCGCTGTTCTCCGCCGCCGACCTCGACGCGTTCCTCGCCCGCATCGGCCCGGAGCCGGTAGTTGCGCTCGACGAGGCGTACTGGGAGTTCGTGGAGCCCTCCCTTCGCATCGACTCGCTCGCCGTGCTCCAGAGACGGCCGCGGACGGTGCTGCTGCGCACCTTCTCCAAGGCCTACGGCCTAGCTGGCCTTCGCGTAGGCTACGGGGTCATGGACCCGGAGCTGGCCAACTACCTCGACCGCGTGCGGCAGCCCTTCAATGTAAACACCCTCGCCCAGGTCGGGGCCGAGGCGGCGCTAGACGACGTCGAGTACCTCGAGCGCGTCGTGCGCGACACACACGCGGGCCTCGCCGTCATCGCGGACGGCCTGCGGGCGCTCGGCCTCACGCCCGCCCCCACTCAGGCCAACTTCGTGCTCTTCGACTGCCATCGCGAGGCGCGCCCCATCTACGAGGCGTTGCTCGCGCGCGGAGTGATCATCCGCCCCATGGGAGCGTACGGGCTCACGCGACACCTCCGGGTCAACGCGGGCACGCCCGCAGAGAACGCTCGGTTCCTCAGCACGCTGGCCGAGGCCCTGTGATCGTCTGCCCCGTGGACCGCGTGGGGGGCGAAGTACGCGTCCCGGGCGACAAGTCCGTGAGCCACCGCGCGCTCCTCCTGTCGGCGCTGGCGATGGGGCCCACCCGCGTCAGCGGCCTTGGCCTCGGCGGTGACGTCCGGTCCACTCGGCGCGTCCTCGAGGGCCTCGGCGTGCAGTTCGAGACCCTGCCCGACGGTGACGTCGTGGTGCGCGGAAGGGGCTTTCAGGGCCTCGCGGCTCCCACGGCTCCGCTCGACTGCGGAAACTCGGGCACCACGCTCCGCGTGATGATGGGGGTCCTCGCGGGCCGCCCGTTCCAGTCGACGCTCGTCGGAGACGCGAGCCTCTCACGCCGGCCGATGGAGCGCGTCGCGGCGCCTCTGCGGACGATGGGAGCGCGGATCACCACCACTGCGGGGTGCGCGCCGGTTCACATCGCGGGCATCTCCGGCGCGGTCGGCGACACCCCGCTGAGCGCCATCGACTTCGCGTCGCCGGTCGCCAGCGCGCAGGTGAAGACCGCCGTGTTGCTCGCGGGCCTGCAAGCCCACGGGCGCACCACCGTCACCGAGCCCGCGTTGTCGCGTGATCACACCGAGCGGATGCTCGCAGGCATGGGCGCGCACATCGCGTGCGGACACGCCGCGGTGCTGGGGTCCAAGGCTTGGGGCTTGGCCAAGGGCGCGCCCGAGCCGAGCGCCGCATCTCGACTGTCCCTCGAAGGCCGGATGCGGAGTCCCGGGGCCCACGACGACGCTGCGGAGGCGTCGGTGTCCATTGAGGCCTCCCCGCTCACGGCCTTGGGGCGCTTCGTGGTGCCGGGGGACCTGTCCTCGGCGGCATTCTGGCTGGCGGCGGGGCTCCTGGTCGACGGGCCAGGGCTGGCCGTGGTGGGCGCGCTCGTCAACCCGAGCCGCACGGGCTTCCTCGACATCGTCGCGGCGATGGGCGGCAACATCGTGCGCGAAGACTCGCCGGGTGGGGTAGAGCCCACGGCCACGCTCACGGCGCGCCGTAGCCCGCTTCGCGCCATCACGGTTGGCGGAGACCTCGTCCTTCGGGCCATCGACGAGGTGCCGATCCTCGCGGTCCTCGCCACCCAGGCGGAAGGCACCACCGTGATCCGAGACGCCGGAGAGCTCCGCGTGAAGGAGTCGGACCGGCTGGCGGTGATGGCGCAGACGCTGAGGACCCTGGGCGCGAGGATCCGCGAGCTCCCCGACGGCCTCGAGATCGACGGTCCCACGCCGCTGCACGGTGGCTCGGTTCACGCCGAGCTCGACCATCGCATCGCCATGTCCGCGGCGATCGCGGCGCTCACAGCCACGTCCTCGGTCTCGATTCACGGCGCCGACGCGGCGGCGGTGAGCTACCCGGCGTTCTGGCGAGAGCTCGCTCGCCTCGCACCAGGAAGCGTGGACGCGTAGAGTACGTCCCGATGCGCTTTGCCCTCCTCCTCACACTCGCCGCGTGCACGGCCACCACCGACGCCGCCGACGTGCCTGCGTTCGTCGTCCCCGACTTTCCGCAGTTCGACTTCGACTTCGGCCCCCTGCCGAGCACCGACGCGGACGCGGGTGGCGACGGCCCGGGCGGCGAAACCCGGGTCTGCTGCGCCGCTACGGATCAGTGCGCCCCCGGAGAGCTCTGCCGGCCCCCCACCACCGGGCTCTCCGGGGCCGAGGCCGCGGGCCGATGTATGGCGCCCCCCAAGGGGGGCTGCTGGTCCGCGGAGGACTGCCCCGCCTTCTATCGCTGCGACGGCGCCGTGTTGTGTAGCTGCGAGGGCGCGTGCGACACCACAGAGGCCCCCGGCCTTTGCGCCGCCGAGATCCCGCTCGGCTGCTGCACCGACGACGCGGCCTGCGGCGACGGCAACAGCTGCGTCTTCGGGCCACCCGCGCCGGCCGTCGAACCCGACGCCGACGCCGGCCCAGCGTCACCCAGCGATGCGGACGTCGCCTCGCCCGAACCCGAGGCGGTGCCAGACGTCGGCGACGCGGACGGCGTCTCACCCGATCCCGGCTCCGCGCCGGACGCGACCGAGGAGGACGTCGTGGAGGTGCCACCTCCGCCCGAATTGGTCGTGGGGCGGTGCGCACCCACGCTCGGAGAGGGCGGCTGCTGGACCGACGCCGACTGTACGGCCCCCAAGACGTGCGCGGGAGCCACGCGGTGCGACTGCGACACAACGGACTGCGTCATGACCTCCGGCACCTGTCGGCTCCCGCTGCAGGGTGAGTGCAACGCCGACAGCGACTGCACCGACGGCAAGAAGTGCATCGCCAGCGGCACCTGCGGCGCCAGCTGCGATCCCAAGGACCCTCTGTGCTGCGACGCGAACTTCTGCGCAACGGTCGCCTCCGAGTGCACTCAAGGCGCCGACTGCTCTTCGGGCACGTGCCTTGGCGGGTCCCCCTGTCACTCCTGGTGCAGCCCGCCCACCCCCGACTGCTGCTACGGCAACAAGTGCCTCGCCAACCTCTGCGTCGGGGCCAACCCGCAGGGCTGCTACCACACGGGATGCGGGCCTGGACTCGGCTGCCGGATTACGACCCAGTGCAAGTCCAGCTCCTGCACGTGCGACTTCGCCGTCGGCTGGAAGTGCGTCGACGACTGCATGGGCGGCGTCTGCGTCCCCTCGAAGTGCCCCGGGCTGCCGCCGTCTGGCTGCGGGTTGTCCGGGTGCCCCAAGGGCAGCTCGTGCGTCATCGACCCCAAGGGCTGCGTCCCCTCGGCCTGCGAGTGCGACGAGGCCACGGGCAGCTGGAACTGCACTTCGGACTGCGATGGCGGGACCTGCGTGCCGGACTAGACGCCTCCCCTCCAAGGGCGGGCGGGGATGGCCCCCGCTCCGCTTCGGGACCGTTTGCGACCGCCCCGCACCACCCAGCCTCACGAGGACTCATGCGAAACGCGGTACAGCTCTACCTCAACGGACGACGCGTGGAAGCCAGCGGCGACGCCGCCTTCCTCACGCTCTCGGACTGGCTGCGCGACGAGCGGCGCCTCACGGGCACCAAGGTGGTCTGTGCCGAGGGCGACTGCGGCGCTTGCACCGTGCTCCTCGGCCGCCCCGACGGCGACCGCCCCTGGCGCTTCGACCCTGTCAACGCCTGCATCCTGGGCCTCGCACAGCTCGACGGGACCCACGTCGTGACCATCGAGAGCGTCGCCACGCCGGACGGGCTGCATCCGCTCCAGGCGGCGCTCCGTGACAATCACGCGTCCCAGTGCGGGTTCTGCACGCCCGGCTTCGTCATGGCGCTGCTCGGGCACTTCGAGCACCACGGGACCTGCACGCCCCGCGAGGCGAAGAACCACACCACGGGAAACCTCTGCAGATGCACGGGCTACCAGACGATCGTGGACGCAGCGGTCGCGGTGCGCGAGCCGCCTCCGGTGGTGCCGCGGTACCACACGAACGCAGTGGCCCAAGAGCTCGTGGCCGTCCGGTCCGAGCCGCTGGAGCTGCATTCGTCCACCCATGGCCGGGTTCACGCGCCCAGCGACCTCGCCCAGCTCTTGGCGCTGAGGGCCGCCCACCCGGACGCGCGCCTGGTCGCGGGAAACACCGATCTTGGCGTAGTCGTGAACAAGGGCACGCTCTGGCCGCCCGGCTCACCTCGCCACGCGATCGTCACGGCGAAGGTGCCCGAGCTGTGCGGCGTCCGCTGGGATGGGGACGTCGTGGTCGTTGGCGCGAACGCCACGCTCGGGGAGGTCGAGCGCGCGGTCTACGACCGCATCCCGGAGCTGTCGCGGCTCCTCCGTGTCTTCGCCTCACCGCAGATCAAGGCCGTGGCCACCCTCGTGGGCAACGTCGCCAACGGCTCGCCCATCGGCGACACCCTGCCCGCGCTCCTCGCGCTGGATGCCGAGGTCCAGATCCAGAGCGTCACCGGCAGCCGCGTCCTGCCGCTCTCGGAGCTCTACGTCGGTTATCGCAACCTGGCGCTCGACCGTTCCGAGCTGCTCACCGCCGTCCGGATCCCGGCCCCGGTCCCGAACACGCTCTTCAGCGCCGTGAAGGTCTGTCAACGCAAGGACCTCGACATCTCGTTCGTGGGTGCGGCGTTCCGCCTCGAGCGAGACGATGTCGGCCGAATCACAGACGCCCGGGTCGCTTACGGCGGCGTCGGTCCCACTGCGGCCCGGCTCCCGGCTATCGAGGCCCTGCTGGTGGGTCAACGCGTCGAAGACTCGGTGGACGTGGTGGCCACCGCGATCGAGGCGGAGATCACCCCGCGAAGCGACGTCAGAGGCTCGGCAGAAGGCCGGCGTGTGCTGGCCGGCAACCTGTATCGCCGCTTCGCCCTAGCGCACACCGCGCCGAGCTGAGTCTCCACGGCGCCTGAGCCCCGTCGGTGAGCGGCGCACGAGGCACGCCCAGCCACGCACTCGGGACCCTAAGGCCCGGGCTGCCGGCGCTCCGCCACCCCCCGCCAAGGCCACCCCCACCCGATGCAGCGACCCCTTCCACGGCTCTTCTGGGTGTTCTGGTGGGGCTCGATCGTCAATCGTATGGGCACGGTGGTCGTCACCTATCTGACGTTCTACCTCACCCGGGAGCGCGGCCTGGACGGGGCCGAGGCTGGGCTGCTCGTGGCGCTCTACGGCCTCGGTGCAACGCTCGCCGGATGGCTGGGCGGTCAGCTCGCCGACCGTTGGGGCCGACGCCCCACGGTGCTCCTGGGTCTCGGGGGCGGCGCCGTAGTGATCGGCCTCCTGTCCCGGGCGCGGACGGTGCCCGAGCTCACGATCGGCGTGTTCCTCCTCGGCCTCGTGGCGGAGACCTACCGGCCGGCGGTCAACGCCGCGATCGCAGACATCGTTCCTCCAGGAGACCGCGCCCGGGCGTTCGGCCTCCAATACTGGGCGGTGAACCTGGGCTTCGCCGTCGCTGCGGCGTCGGGGGGCTTCCTCGCGCGGCAGGGATATGAGCTGCTCTTCGCGGTGGACGCTGCCACCACCCTCGCCTACGCGGCCCTGGTCTTTCTCCTGGTCCCCGAGACACGGCCCAGCGCGGCGACGCGCACCGGCGCGGCCTCCGGCGGCGTGCTGCACGACGCGCTGTTTCTGGTCGTCCTCGGGCTCTGCCTCGCCGTGAGCCTCATCTTCAACCAAGCCGGGGCCACGATGGCAGCCGACATGTCGCGCCTGGCCTTCGACGAGGCGGACTACGGCCTGGCCCTTGCGCTGAACGGCGTGGTGATCGTGGCACTCCAGCCGTTCGCGACCGCGGCCATCGCGCGTCGACGCGCCGATGGCAGCCCCGTCCTCGATCCGGCGCGTACCCTCGCCTTCGCCGCGACGCTCATAGGAGCGGGTTTCGGCATGTACGCGCTGGGGACGCTGTGGGGCTTCGCGTTGGGCGTGTTCATCTGGACCGTCGGAGAGATCCTCATGGCGCCGATCAACGCGGGGCTCGTAGCCGCCATGGCGCCGGCGGCCTACCGGGGGCGGTATCAAGGCGCGTTCACCGCGGCCCACGGAATCGCAACCTGCGCCGGCCCGCTCATGGGCACCGCGCTGCTGGGTCCGCTCGGCGCGGGCGTCTGGCTCTTGACCTGCTTCGTGGGGGTGCTCACAGCCCTCGGCTTCGCGGCGATGGGGCCTGCGCTCAGGCGGCGAGTGGGTGTCAACGCCGCACCTGAACCCAGCTGACCGCAGCGAGCCGAACATCACGAGCGGGTGACGAAGCGGCCGCGTTCGTGAGAGATCACGGGTTCGCCCGACGACCCAAGAGGAGCCTCGCATGAGCCCGGAGCCCGAACAGACGCTGCGCCTCGAGATCGCGCCCAACCGGCCGACCCCGCCGCACGACTCGGCGCACACTCACGTCCGAGGCGCGTCGGAGTTCATCGACGACCGTCCCCCGGTGGCGGGGGAGCTGCACGTGGGTGTGGTCTTCAGCCCACACGCTCACGCGCGCGTCCTGAAGATCGACACGTCGAGGGTGGCAGAGGGCGCCACGGTCCTCACCGCGCGGGACCTGGCGCACAACCTCTGGGGCACGATCTTCCAAGACCAGCCCCTGCTGGCCGACGACCTCGTCCGCTTCGTGGGTGAGCCGGTCGCCGTGGTGGCCGCGCCGACGAAGCACGCGATGGAGGTCGCCAAGCGCGCGGTGCGCGTGGACTACGAGGTGTTGCCGGCCATCCGCACGATCGCCGAGGCGCGCGCTCAAGGCAGCGCGATCGGCGTAGAGCGAAAGATCGAGCGGGGCGACGTGGACGCGGCAATCTCGGCGGCGCCGAACACGCTCGCGGGCACCCTGGTGATCCAGGGGCAAGACCACTTCTACCTCGAGTCCCAAGCGGCGATCGCCTATCCGCAAGACGACCGGATCGAGGTTCACGCGTCGTCGCAGCACCCGACGGAGGTGCAACACGTCGTAGCGCACGCCCTAGGCTTGCCCGCGAACATGGTCACGGTAGTGGTCCGAAGGATGGGCGGCGGCTTCGGCGGCAAGGAGTCGCAGGCGGCGCCTTTCGCGGCGTTCGCGGCGCTGGTCGCGCAGCGCACCGGGCGGGCGGCGCGCCTCGTCCTCACCAAGGACGACGACATGATCATGACGGGCAAGCGCAACCCGTTCGAGATCGCGTGGCGCGTCGGCTTCGACGAGCGCGGTCGCTTGCTCGGTCTCGAGGCGCGGCACCACTCGAACGGCGGGGCCTTCGCCGACCTCTCCACGTCGATCATGGAGCGCGCGATGCTCCACACCGACAACGCGTACTTCCTGCCCGCAGCGCGGATCACCGGCCTCGTGTGCCGCACGAACGAGCACCCGCACACCGCCTTCCGCGGCTTCGGCGGCCCGAAGGGCGTCGCGGTCATCGAGGCGATCATGGAGCAGATCGCCCACCACCTGGGCCTCGACGCGCTGGACGTGCGCCGCGCCAATGTCTACCGAGCCGGCTTCGACACCACGCCGTACGGCCAGACCGTGGAGAACAACCTGCTCCCGGGGCTCTTCGACGCCCTCGAGGCGCGCTGCGACTACCGCCAGCGCAGAGAGGCGATCGCGCGTCACAACCAGACCTCGCGGACAACTCGCCGTGGTCTTTCGCTCACGGCGGTGAAGTTCGGGATCTCCTTCACCACGCGCTTCCTGAACCAGGGCAACGCGCTCGTGAACGTGCACCAGGACGGCACCGTCCAGGTGTCTACCGGCGCCACCGAGATGGGTCAGGGCGTGAACCAGCGCATCGCCACGGTCGTGGCCGAGGTCTTCGGGATCCCACTCGCCGCGGTGCGGGTGATGCCCACGTCAACCGAGAAGAACCACAACACGTCGCCCACCGCGGCCTCCGCCGGCACCGACCTCAACGCCAAAGCGGCGCAGCTGGCGGCCGAGCGCATACGAGAGCGCCTTGCCAACGTGGCGGCGCAGCTGCTCGCGCTGCCCCCGGAGCGCCGCCCCTCGCGCACCGCCGGCCTCGGCACGGAGGTCGAGCTGGACCCACGACCCGGCTCCGAGCCCCCAGAGCTCGACTTCGTGGACGGGCAGGTTCGTCTGCGCGGCGAGGGCTCCTCGCTCCCCTTCGCGGCGCTGTGTCGCGAGGCCTATCTGTCGCGGGTTCAGCTGGGTGACTACGGCTTCTTCCGGATCCCCGGAATCCACTACGACAAGCTCACCGGGCAGGGACACCCCTTCTTCTATTTCACGCAGGGCGTCGCAGCGTCCGAAGTGGAGCTCGACCGGTTCACGGGCGAGACCAAGGTCCAGCGGGTCGACATCCTCATGGACCTGGGAGCGCCGATCAACGCGGGCCTGGACCTCGGACAGGTCACCGGCGCGTTCATCCAGGGGATGGGCTGGGTCACCACCGAGAACCTCGTCTACGACGAGCGCGGGCTGCTCGTCTCGCACTCCCCCAGCACCTACAAGATCCCCAGCGTTCAGGACACGCCGCGGGTATTTAACGTCGAGCTCGTCGAGAACCCCGGCAACACCCAGAATGTGCGGGGCACGAAGGCGGTGGGGGAACCCCCGCTGCTCCTCGGCCTCTCCGTCTGGACGGCGATCCACGACGCGTTGCGCTCGCCTGGCGCGCCATGGACCCAGCTGGGCATCCCCGCCACAACCGAGCAGGTCATGCTGGCGATGCACCGGCAGGAGTCGCGCACGGGCCCAGCGTAGAGGCCGCGCGCGTGGGGCGAGGCGCAAGCGCTTCAGCGTGAGCGCCCGCGCGGGCGGGGGCATGGTAGGCTGCGCGGGCCGGTCGTGCGGATTCCGGCGGGAGCATGCGATGCGAAAGACGGGTCTCTCCGTCGCCTCGAGAGGCTTGTGGGTATGGGTCGCGCTCGGCGCGGCGTGCTCCGATGTGGCTGAGGTCACTGAGCTGGCCGCCGACAGCGAGGCGTCCACCGACTCGCCAAACGCCCCCGACACCACGGTCGAGCCTGCGGATATCCCAGAGGTGGACGACACCCACGCCCCGCCGGACGTCCCCGTAGACGAGCCTGACGTTCGTCTGCCAGACGTCCCGCGCCCCACGGCCGAGTGCACCATCGACGCCAATTCTGCCCTCGAGCCGCTGTGGATGGCGGGTGGGCCCGGCACCCGTGCGGAGCTCGGGAAGTTCGGCAAGCCCGACGCGATCTTCTTGGACGAGAACGGCCTGCTCCTCGCCGGAGACGAAGACTCGGCGTACGAAGAGCTCCACCTCTACGACGTGACCTCGGAGGACCGAGCGGTCCGGGCCGACTGGCTCACGCCGATCCACGACTTCGGAGCCAGCCCTGGGCCGGGTGGCGCCGGTCAGCTGGAGTTCCGGGGCATCTCCGGCTTCGCTCGGGACCGCACCACGGGACACATCGTTGTGGCGGAGCAAGGCAACGGCCGCCTCCAGGTCCTGAAGCCGATCGATGCCGCGCCCTACTATGCGTTCGAGGCCTTCCACGGCGCGTTCGCCAAAGACAAAGACGCCCCGCTGGACGGCGAGTTCGTGCGCTTGCAGGCCGCGCGATTCGACAGCTCGGGACGCCTGTTTATTTCGGACGACGCCCGCGACAACGCGAAGAGCGCGCGCCGCGACGTGCAGATCTTCCGCGCGGACTTCACCTACCTTGGGAAGTTCGGCGACGCCTCCTATGGCGCCCCGGGTGAAGGTGGCCGCCTGGAGGAGCCCGAGAACTTCGTGATCGACGAGGTGCGCGACCGGATCTACGTGTGCGACGAGGGCCCCGCGAACATCGCCGTGTACCGCTACAGCGACCTCGCGTTCCTCGAGCGCTTCGGCGCCTTCATCGGGACGCCCAACGGCGTCGACATCGACGCACACGGCACTGTGTACGTGGTGGACGAGGGGAACGCCGCCGAGGGCGCGTTCATCCGCGTCTTCGAGCCCGAGGAGCTCACCGAGATCGCCCGCTTCGGCGGACACGGCAGCGCACCCGGCCTCTTCGACTCCCCCGACACGCTGTTCATCCACGCGGCGCAGGACCTCCTGATCGTGGCCGACCAGGGCAACGACCGCCTCCAGGGCTTCCGCTTGTCGGAGCTGCAGGCGCGCGCGTGTATCCGGAGACTCGTGGTGAGCGGGCCGCCGCGCCTGGTCGCCGGCGGCGCGGTGACCACCCGGATCGAGGTGCTGCAACCCGGCGGTGACTGGGAGCGTCGCGTCTTCCGAGCGCAGGGCACCATCACGGCCACGCGCGAGGGCCAGCCGATCGACGTGAGCCCGGGGTCATTCACCGTGCACAACGGCATGGGGACGGTCTCGGTGGCGATCTCGAGCCCCGGCCCGGTCACCCTCCGGTTTCAGCTCGGGGGTCTCACCGCCAGCCGCGAGGTCACCGTCCTCGAAGAGTCCGCCGACGAGAAGGTGGTCAGCGGCAAGCTGACGGGAGACGCGCTGCGCTGGGGTAGCGACGAGGTCGTGAGAGTTAGCGGCGTGGCTGAGATCGCCGAGGGCGACACCCTGGTGATCGAGCCCGGCGCGCTGGTGCGACTCGAGGCGGGCGCCGGATTGGACGTTCGCGGCGGCGTGGAAGCCAACGGCACGGAGGAGGCGCCCATCCAACTGCAGGCCATGCCCGGCGCCCACTGGGGGCAGTGGCTCCAGAGCGGCGCCGCGGCGCGCCTCGAGTGGTCCAATGTGTTCGTGACCGGCGGCGGCGACATCGGAAAGCCGCGCGACGGCGTCCGCGACCGCCACTGCTGCGCCCCCATGCTTCGGGTCATGGGTGGCACGCTACGCTTCGACAGGACGGTCGTGGCCGATACGCCCTTCAAGGGCCTGTTCGCCGTCGGCGTGGACGTGGTGATCCGGAGCAGCGCCTTCGAGCGCCTGGGGCACGGCATGGAGCTCGACTCGCCGAACGTCACGGTAGAGGACACCTGGGTCGTAGGCTCGTACGGGCCGGATGACAACGACGGCATCTACGTCTGGGGGTACATGGCCAAGGGCCTGATCGAGCAGAGCCCGCAAGATCACTGGGAGGGCCTGACGCGCGAGGACGAGCAGATCGTGCTCCGCAGGCTTGTCATCGCGGACGTGGCCGACGATGGGCTCGACACGCGCGGTGCCAGCCTGCGCCTCGAGGACAGCCTCGTATACGGCGCTGCCGACAAGGCGGTCTCGCTAACCGGCGGGCGCCCCACGCTCACCCGAACGCTGATCGCCAGCAGCAACCGCGGGCTCAAGGTGGACTACTGGAACGTCTACCCCGAGTGGTACGCGGCGCACGAGGGCGAGGAGCACTGGTTCGGCCCCACCGTCACAGACACCACGATCGCCGGGCATACCAGCGACGGCCTGTTCGTGTCGGATCGCGGGGGCGGCGACCACGAGACGGCGGACATTCGGCCCACCCTGGAGCGGGTGGTGATTCACGATGTGGGCAAGACGGTCACCACGAACTGGACCGAGGACGAGATCACGATGCGCCAGTGCCTCACGCAGGAGCCCGTGGGCGCTTCGGGCGAGGGCAACATCACGGGGTCTCCAATCTTCCTCGACCCCACTGGGCACGACTACCGCCTGAGCCCCCTGTCACCCGCCCGAGCGCTCGGCGCCGGCTGGCCCGGCTTCTGACGCCGTAGACCGCGTGCGCTCCCTTGCCCTCGCGGGTAGCGTCCAAAGACACGCCACCTCACTTGAAAGCGTGAGCAGTCGGGTGCCTCATGCCGGCGGCTGTCGTGCGTCTAGGCAAGCCGTGTGGTTGTTCACGGGCTGAAGAACTCGGGCTCGCTCAAGAGGGCCCGGTCGAACGTAGCGACTCGCTGGCAGCCCCGGGCGACCGCTCGACCGCCGATGAGGTAGTCGGCGAAATCGCCCTTCCCGGCCTCGTGGCGGGCAAGCGCTCGACGCACCTCGTCGGCCTCCTCGATGACGAGCTCGGCGGCGGAAACCAGCGATCTCACAGTCGCCAGCACCTCCGCTTTGGAGAGCCGATATCCGGCCGTAAGCACCCAAACCAGCTCGCAAAGCACGATGTGCGAGACGAACAGGGCCTCCCCTCTCTCGATGGCCGAGTCGACGAGCGCCGCGGCCCTGGCGGCCTGCGCCTCGTCATCCTCCCGCAAGTAGCGGACCAGCACGTTCGTATCCAGGCCGATCACGAGTTGGCCCTGGACGCCGCCTGGGCGATGACCTCGTTCATCTCCTCAACCGTGAGCCGTGGGCCCTTGCCCTTGAGCGACCCCCTCAAGGTCCGCAGATCGACCGTCTCGGCCTCGACGACGAACTGGCCCTGTGGGCTGCGCCAGAACAGCACCCGGTCGCCGGGATGAACGCCCAGGGCATCCCGGACCTCCTTGGGGAGCGTGATCTGACCCTTGCTGGTGACGGTGGCGGCTGGCATTCCTTACCTCGATGGCGAGATCCTTACTGGACGGTAAGGATTGCCATGGCCAGTGTCAACGCTCAGCCGGGCTAACGAGACCCAGCGCCTTCATATGCCGCCACAGGGTGATCCGGTTCACACCGAGTCGCTGCGCCGCCTCGGCCCGCCCTGACGTGCTCGCCAGGGCCTCGAGGATCTGCTCGCGGTCCAGCGCGCCAACACGCGGCTGGGCCCTGCGCGGCGCGGTCCCGCCCGTGCGCGGCTCCACCGGCACCGGCTGGCGGGCCCGTGCGTCGTCGTCGAGGATCTCGGGAGGGAGGTGTTCGCGCTCCAGGATCGGCCCGTCGCCCATCGTGTGCGCGTAGGCCAACACGTTGCGCTGCTCGCGCACGTTTCCGGGCCAGTCGTGTCCCACCAGGGCGGCCAGCGCGTCGGGGGCGATCTGCTCGACCTGCCGGCGCCTCGCTTTGTTCAGGCCGGGGAGGAGCTGCTCGCAGAGCAGCGCCACGTCCCCGAGCCGCTCGCGCAGCGGGGGCAGGAAGATGGGGATCACGCGCAGCCGGTACATCAGATCCGCGCGAAAACGCCCCGCCTCCACCTCTCTGCGGAGCGCGCGATGAGTCGCCGAGACGACCCGCACGTCCACCTCCACCGGGTTCCGGGCGCCCACTGGCAGCACCGTGCGCGTCTCGAGGACACGCAGCAGCTTGGCTTGAAGCTCGAGCGGCAGCTCGGCCACCTCATCCAGGAACAGCGTACCTCGATGGGCGAGCTGAACGTGACCCGGCGTGTCCTTGTGGGCGCCCGTGAAGGCCCCGCGCACGTGACCGAAGAGCTCGCTCTCCAGGAGGTTCGCGGGCAGCGCCGCGCAGTTGATCGCCTTGTAGGGCCCTGGGCGGCTGGAGAGCCGATGAATGGCGGCAGCCGCCAGCTCCTTGCCGGCGCCCGTCTCCCCGCGCACGAGCACGGGATCGTCGGTCTCGGCGACCCGCTCGATGACCCGAAAGCAGGCCTTCATGCGGTCGTCCTGCGTCCACATGCCGTGAAACAGAACCGCCTCTCCACGCGCGAGCGCAGAGGAAGGCGGCGCCTGCGCCGTGAGTCCGGCGTCGCCTGGAGTCGAAGACACCCGAGCTGCCGGCCTCACGCGTGAAGGCCGCTCTACGGCGCCGGACACAAGGGGTCGGGCGGGTGGTCGCAAGCCCCACCCACGCAGAGATCCAGCGTGCAGAGCTCGGCGTCCACGCAGTCGGCGTCGGCGACGCAGCTCACGGGCTCGGCGCAGCCGGGCTTCTCCGAATGGGAGCAGATGCCCGAACCGAGGTCGCAGAGGTCTGCCGTGCAGAAGAGCGCGTCAGCGCAGTCGGCGTCGGCGACGCAGCCCGGAGGCGGCGGTGCGCAGGACGGGTCCGGCGACACTTCGTATTCGCATACCTTGTCCCCGCCGTTCCCCTTGCACGAGTCGATGGTGCACACGTCACCGTCGTCACAGTCCGCCACCTTTTTGCACGTAGCCGTCCCGCCGCATCCGACGCCCACAGTCGTGGGTGCGTGGGTGCACGCCTTGACCGCGCCACCCGCGCAGTCGTCCACGGTGCAGGGGTCGCCATCGTCACATTCCGCATCCTTCTTGCAGGGCTCGTCGGGCGTCACGCCCCCCTTACATGCCTTGCCCTTGAGCACGTAGCCGCACACCGCGCCGCCCATGCACATGTCGTTGGTGCACTCGTTGCCATCGTCGCAGTCGAGCTTGGACACACACGCGAGCCCACCGCAGTGGTTCAGGAGCTTCACGGTGCACACCCCTTGCGTGCACTGATCGACGGTGCAGCCGTTGGCGTCCACGCACTCCGCCGCGGTGGTGCAGGCCACGCCGCCGCAGCCGGGCAGCGGATTGTGAACGCACAGCACTTTCTTCTCACAGGAGTCGGCGGTGCAGTCGTTGCCGTCGTCGCAGTCCTGGGCGTTGGCGCACGAGCCGGAGCCACACCCGGCGACCGGCGTGTGGGCGCAAGTCCCCTGCGAGCAGTAGTCCAGGGTGCAGGGATCGCCATCGGCGCACTGGCCGGTGGTGGTGCACGCCTCGGCGGGGCTGCAGCCCAGGACGACCGAGTGCCCGCAGGTACCGCCGTCGCACAGATCCGTGGTGCACGGGTTGCCGTCGTTGCAGTCGGCGCTGAGGGTGCATTGTCCCTCCCCGCACTTCGGGATCGCGTTGTTCTTGCAGGTCCCGCTGATGGTGCAGAGGTCGTTGGTGCACGGGTTCTGGTCGTCGCAGTCAGCGGCCGTCGCGCACTTGGGGCCTCCGCAGCCCTGGAGGAGCTGGTGGACGCAGCCGAGCGTGGCCGTGCAGGTGTCGACGGTGCAAGGATCGGTGTCGGCGCACTCGGCGGAGTCGGTGCAGGGCGCGAAGCCGCAGTTCGGCAGCACCACGTGTTGGCAGCTGATCCCGTCGCAGAAGTCCTCGGTGCACGGGTCTTCATCCGCACACAGGGCGTCTGAGGAGCACTTGACCCCAGTGCACTCAGGCGTGGCCGCGTGCTGGCAGGTGCCGGTCTCGTCGCAGAAGTCCACGGTGCAGGGCTCCGCGTCCGTGCAGTCCGCGTCAGAGGCGCAGCCCGGCGAACACGCGGGATCGTCGACGAGGAGGCACCCCAGCACCGAGTCACACAAACCGATGAGGCACACCGTGTCGGTGACGCAGTCGGCGTCCGTGAGGCACGAGGTGACGCCGCAGCCTGGCTCCGGGGTGTGCTGGCAGATGTTGGCGCCGTCGCAGGTGTCGGTGGTGCAGGGGTCTGCGTCGTCGCACTCGGAGACGTCGGCGCAAGGCGTACCGCAGGCCGCAGTGGCCGTGTAGACGCAGACGCCGTCGGCGCACGTGTCGACCGTGCAGTCCGCGCCGTCGGCGCAATCCCCGTCCGCGGCGCACTCCGCGACGAGGCACCCGGCCAGCAGGAGGTGGGTGCACCCGATGACCGGATCACACGCGTCGGCGGTGCACTCGTCGCCATCGTCGCAGCCGAGGCTCACGCCGGGGACGCACGCTCCCGCGACGCAAGTGTCGTTGGTGCTGCAGGCGCTTGCGTCGTCGCAGGACTGACCGTCGAGCGCCGCGCCGGCCGCACAGGCCCCGGTGGCTGCGTCACAATACGAGGTGGCGCAGCTCCCCTCGGGAGCGGGCGGACAGACGATGACGCTCGCCGGGGCCACGACGCACTTGCCGGCGGAGCAGGTCGGCACGCCGTTGCAGGCGTTGCCGTCGTCGAAGGTGGTGCAGTCAGCGTCTGAAACGCACTCGCAGACGGCCTCGCCTACGGGCACGCAGGCGCCATCGGCGGTGCAGGAGTCGGCTAGGGTACAAGCGTTACCGTCGCTGCAAGGAGCCCCTGCCGGCGAGAAGCCTACGAGGCACTTACCGAGCGATGGCTCGCAGGCCACCTGCACGCAGCTCTCGGCGCTCCCCGGGATGTTGGGGCACGTCACCACCGTCTCGGGCCGGACGACGCAGGCGCCAGCAACACAGCCCAGCACACCATTGCAGAGGTCCGCGTCGTCGAAGGCCGCGCAGTCCACGTCCGCCGCGCACGCGCACGCCACTGTGGCGACGCCGCCGCATACGCCAGCGGCGCACGTGTCACCCTCGGTGCATCCGTTGCCGTCGTTGCAGGCGACGGTGTTGGCCGTGAACGCGCAGCCCGACTCCGGCAGGCAGGCGTTGTCGGTGCAGGGATCGAAGTCCTCGCAGGCGATGGCCACCGCCTGGCTGCCGCCGCACACGCCCTCGACGCACACGGTCCCCGCCGTGCACGCGTTACCATCGTCGCAGGGTGCCCCGGACTTCGTGGGCCCGCTGACGCACAAGCCGAACTGCGTGTCGCAGAGCGCCACAGTGCACGCGCCGTTGAGGGCGACGCAGTCGTCGTTGCTGTCGCAGGGCGTCCCCACGGGAGGGACGTCGGGATCGGGGGCGCCGAGGTCCTCCGGGGGTTCAGGAGCGTCCGGAGCGTCGGGCTGAGACACGTCGGGCACCTCGCCGACATCGGGCTCCACCTGGGTGTCGGAAACGGCGCCGCCGCCTACGTCAGGGGTCCCGGCGTCGGGAACGAAGCCCGCGTCGTCTTCGTGACAGCCCACAACCAGGAGTACGCCGACTGCGAAAATACTACTTGTTCTCATCCCGCCCCCTCATCACCACCGGCCGGGACTCTAACCCCCGGCCGGACTCAAGTCGACGATCGGGTCACCCTTGGTGTAAACGTGGGCCTATGAGCCAGACCCCGCCGCGCGTCGACGCAGCCTCCTTCGCCGCTTGGAACGACGCGATGGCTCAAGCGCACGACCCCGACCTCTACCACACCGCCTCACCGCTCCCGGTGCGCCTCCTGGAGAAGCAGCGGGTGCGCTCGCTGATCCGCCTCCTCGGGGCCGAGGACCACCACGAGGTGCTCGAGGTCGGCTGCGGGGCCGGCAACGTCCTCGAGCAGGTTCGCGGACGCCGGACTGGGGTGGATCTCAGCCCGTTCCTGCTCGAGAAGGCGCAACGACGCCTCCGCGGTCGGGCGACGCTGCTCGAGATGGACGCTGGCGCGCTCACTTTCGAGGAGGCGTCGTTCGATCGCGTGTACTGCACGGAGGTGCTGGAGCACGTGCTCGACCCGGGGAAGGTCGTGGCCGAGCTACACCGGGTGCTTCGGCCGGGCGGGATCGCGGTGATCTCCGTGCCGAACGAGCCGCTCATCAACGCGATCAAGGGCCGTGTACTCGCGCTCCCGGGCGCCCGGAGGCTCCTGGCCGCGCGCTCCGGCTACGCCATGCCCGAGCACATGGAAGACGAGTGGCACCTGCACGAGGTGGACGAGGGCATGCTCCGTGCCTGGGTGGCGCCGTACTTCCGGATCGAGACGCTCGACGGCGTGCCACTTCGCCGCGTCCCGGTCCGCTTCGTGGCGCGCCTCGTGCCGCACGCCTAGGGCGAGCCCCTTGGAGTGACCTACGCGTCAGGGTTTGGGAGAGCCGCCGCGGCCGTGCTACACCCGCGGTGTGGACGACGAAACAACCGAGAACCGTGGTGAGTACATCGACTCGTCCCGCCGTGGCTTCGACCCGGCGCTCCGCCCTTATCGCGTAGCCGTCTACGCGCTCTACGGCGTCGCGGTGCTGTGGCTGTGCCTCGGGATGGTGATCTCGGTGGTCAACGCCCTCTGGCCCTGAGCGGCCGACTCGAAGGCCTCGCGCCGCTCCTCGGAGCGGCCGGGCTCATCCACGCCTTCCTCCGTCTCTCGCGGCCGCTCCCCGGCGTCTTCGGGCAATCCGGCTCGGCGCTGCTCCTCGTGGGACTCCTCGCCGCGGTCGCGTATGCCCAGCGCTCGCGCCGCGCGCTCCCGCTCCCCACACCCGCAGCCGGGGCGGCCGCGCTGAGCCTCGGGGCGCTGGGGGTGCTCCAGGGTGACGGCACCGACGTCCTGGCGGCCTGCCTCTGCGGTGCGGCGGTCGGCCTTGGCTCGTGGCGCGGCGCGCTCCAGCTGGTGGCCGTGGGGCTCGGCGTGCACGCGGTCTTGTTTCGGCTCACGCTTGCCCCCACGCCCTACACCGCGCTCCAGCGGTTCTCCGGCTGGACCGGCGACCCGAACGACGCCGCGCTGGTGGCGCTCCTCGCCCTCCTCCCGAGCCTCCTTCGAGCGACGACGGCCGAGCGGCTGCCGCTCCCGGCGCTGGACGTGGCCGCCGTGGTCGGCGGTGCCACGGCGGTGGCCCTCACCCAGAGCCGCCTCGCGCTCGTGGCGCTCGCGGTGGCGCTGGCGTGGCGCCTCGCCGTGGTCGCCCGCGGGCGACCGATGTTGGCGCTGAGCGGCGTGGTGGGGGCCGCGCTGGGCGTCGCGTTCTTGCCGCAACGGTTCTGGTTCCGGTTCTTCCGACTCCTCGAAGGGCGCGACCTCGGGATGCGGGAACACCTGCTCCAAACGGCTACGGACGCGTTCGCGGCCTCCCCCTGGACCGGCGTGGGGGTGGGCCGCTTCCCAGCGCTCTCCGGCGGGTTGGCGCCCCACAGCCTTCTGCTCGAGGCGATGGCCGAGGGGGGCGTCTTTCACCTCACGCTGCTCACCGTGGGGGCGGCTGCGCTCTGGCACGCCACGAGGCACGCCGCGGCCGACGCCCGCCTCTTGGCCCGCGCCGCCCTCGCGCTGGCCCTCGTGGCACCGATGGACGCCCGGGTCCTGTGGATCAGCGTCGCTGTGGGACTCTCCGCCAGCCTCGTCTCGGACGTACGCTCCCCGCCCCACAGCTCGCCGTCCACAGCCTGATCGGACCCGCCCCCTTGCGCAGGGTGGCGCGCCGGGGCACGTTCGGCCCATGCTTGACCGCGACGCCCTCTGGAAACTCAGCCACGACCTCGTCGATGCGCTCTGTAGCGATAGCCCGATCGCCGCCACCTTCGCGGGGGTGTCGGGCCACGATCACCGCTGGGACGACGTGAGCCCCGCGGGGCAAGACGCCCGGGCCGCCACGATCGCCACCCACTCGAGGCGCCTCGCCCAGATCGAGGAACGCGCCGGCGGCGAGGCGACGGACGAAGACGCCTCGCTCGCCGCCGCCGTCTTGCGCGAGTACCTCGACGAGCGCACGGCCTTCTACGGCGCCGACGACCGCTACCGCGACCTCAACAACATCACGTCCACATTCCAGTGTTTCCCGATGGCGTTCGACGTCATGAACGCCGAATCGCCAGATGGCGCCGAGGCCATGCGCGAGCGGCTCCGAACCCTCCCGGCGGCCGTGGGTAAGTACCAAGAGCTGCTCTCGGAGGGCCTCGCCCGCGGCACGGTGGTCTCGAGCCGGCAGGTGATGGCCGCCGTGGAGCAGGGGCGCTCACAGGCCGGTCACGTCTACCACGCGGCGGCAGCGCGCTGCGCTGGGGAGCGCTTCGCCGACGGGGCGCGCGACGCTGTGGCAGAGCTGACGGAGTGGCTGGAGACGACCTACCTACCGGCGGCTCCCGCGCAGGACGGTGTGGGACGCGACGCGTATGGGCGGGCAGCGCGGCAACATCTCGGGATGACGCTGGACCTCGACGAAACGTACGCCTGGGGCCTCGAAGAGACCCGCCGCATCGAAAGCGCTATGGCCGCCTTGGCGCGGCAGATCGCCCCAGGCCTCAGCGTGGCGGCGCTGGCGAAGCAGCTCGATCAGGACCCGAACGCCTCAGCAGAGCTCCCCGAGCCATTCCTGACCGTGATGCGAGCGCGGCAGCAGCAGGCGCTGGAGCAGCTGGCAGGGACTCACTTCGACGTACCGGACGCGATCCGCGCGCTGGACGTGAAGCTGGCGCCGCCCGGGGGAAAGGTGGGCGCCTATTACATGCAGCCCAGCGAAGACTTCTCCCGCCCCGGCGGCGTCTGGTACTCGCCAGGAGCCCTCAAGGTCATGCCGCTCTGGCAGGAGATCAGCACCGCGTACCACGAAGGGTTCCCCGGGCATCATCTCCAGGTGGGGATCCAGCTGTATCGCCGAGACCGCCTCTCGCGGTTCCAACGGGTGCTGGCTTGCTGGGCCGGCAGCGCCGAGGGCTGGGCGCTCTACGCCGAGCAGCTCATGCTCGAGCTCGGCTACTTCGAGCGTTCCGAATACGCCATGGGCATGTATGCGTGCCAGCTGATGCGCGCCGCCCGCGTCGTGGTCGACATCGGGATGCACCTCGGGCTGAGGATCCCGCGGGACTTCGACTTCCACCCGGGCGAAGTCTGGAGCTATGAGCTCGGCGTCGAGTTCATGCGCGATCGTGCCCTCATGGCCGACGAGCACGCGCGG
>SXGT01886596.1_pt1 | contig 45702 bp, 54 predicted proteins | sample 3176221 | NCBI WGS metagenome assembly SXGT01 (sample SAMN11356862, study PRJNA531348) | freshwater metagenome | isolation source: freshwater sample F1-120 | place: China: Fuxian Lake, Yuxi | collected 2017-12-25 | reverse complement strand
CCCCCCGGCTTCGCCGGGTGGAAGGAGCCCGCCTGCGGCGGGCAAGGGGGTGCGGCGCCTGCGGCGCCTATGTGTGTGGTTGAGTGTTGTTGTATTGCAATAGTTTTCGAGTTGTCGGATTTGGTACGGGTGGCCTGCGGCCACCTTACGCGTTGTTTATCGTTGTGCTGCAACAGTTTTCGTGTCCGTAGGTGGGTGCCGGCTTCGCCGTTGTCCATGTCTCTATTCTACTGTATTGCAATGTGTTTCGGCTACTACGGTTCGGCTTCGCCTCACCGTGGTTGGTGGGCGATGGCATGCCAGCCGGCGGTTCCAGACTGGAGGTTGTGGCTGATCGTCGCATCTACACCGTCCGGTCTTCGCCCTCCCCTGCAACAAATGTTCCACTACAACATATCTCATCCCGACTATCGCCAAGCAAGCCAGACGAACACCTTCACAAACACCCAACCCACACCCCTACCCCACCCGGAACACACCAAAATTAACTGAACAACCTAACAACACAAATACCTGAGACAGTCGGTCGTCGAAAGATCATGGCTGCGCGGCTGACGGGGCATGATGACGGTTAATCGCCTCAAGCGATGTAAGGGGGTAACGACAGTGACCACCAACGAGCTCGATCAGCTTCTACGGGACCGCTTCGACCTGGGTCGCGAGGATCTCATCGCCGTGCTCAAGGCCCTGCCCGCACACCGACCGTGGGCAGCAACGCTCACCGCCAGCGAGGCCCGCCTGCTCGATGACGCCGGCCTCACAGAGAACCCGGAGGCCTACACCCAGATCCTCACGGCCGCCGCGATCCGTATCGCCAGGCTCTACAGCACCGCATACACCGCCGCCGAGGTCGCCATCGGACTGGGCGTCAACGACTCTCAGATCAGACAGCGCCGCCTCGACCACACCCTGTGGGCCATCGACAGCGGCGGATCATGGATCTACCCGGTCGTGCAGTTCGAACTCCTCGACACCAACCGCGGCGTAGCCCCGCTCGCCCTTAGAGACATCCACGGCCTGGACCAGGTGCTTCCGCAGCTGCTGACCAGGGGCTTGCACCCCGCCGCGATCGCCGGATTCCTCCTGGCAACGCAGCCCGAACTGCTCATCGACGGACAACCGAAGTCCGTCCGGGAATGGCTGCTGCGCGGCGAACCCACGGAACCGGTACTGAACCTCGTCGAGATCGGCGAATGGTCGTCAACGTGACCCCCCGCTGGGGAGGCGCGCCGGTGTCCCGATGCGCTCTCTGAGGTCGGACTGCAGGCCGTGCTCATCGATGCGATGCGATGCGCAGCGGCGATGTCTGTCAGAACGCGTTGGACCTGTTCGTGGGTCTGGCGAAGGCGCAGCCTTTCGAGGACGGCAACAAGCGCACCGCGGTGTTCGTGGCAAACGGCCTGCTCATTGGCTCCAAAGCGGGTGAGTGTGCCGCCCATACGGCGTCTGACCGTCGCCACCCCAATCGACTGCGCCGGCGTTCGCAGCTGACCCGGATGCAAGGCACCGGGTCAGCTGCGGGTGATCGTGGCGTTCACAGCCCGCCCCTAGACCGAGCTTCAGACGCCGGAATCCGGGTCGCAGCCGAGGTTAACCAGCGGCCATACCTCTGCTCAGCAGGTCGATCAGCTGGTCGGTCGACAGCTACGAATTTTCAGCCCTGGGCGGCGGGAGCGTTGTCGGATGCCGCGGGCCGTGTGCCCAGAGCCGCGGGGTCAGCTCACACACCGGCCGGGTTCGGCTCTGAAGTGGGCGCAGGGGTTTGGCCGTCATTCGAGCGCACAGGCTGTTTGCCCGATGCGGGCTGCCCGCTTGAGGTGACCTTCGTGCGCGCAGTGCCAGTCGATCGTGAGCGGCGTTTAGCCGATTCAGCTAGTGAATCGTTGTCGAGGCCGGTGCTGATCGGTTCTAGGAGGGCGTTCTTATCAGCTTGGAAGCCCTCTTCCAGTTTTTTCAGGTAGTGGCGCTCCCGCCGGCGCAGGTCGTCAAACACCAAAAACAAACCGTGCCGCACGAGTTCGGATTCGTTGCGTTCGGTCCACTTGCCGATCATCTCCAACATTTTGTGGGTCACCGCGTCGACATCGGCTTGGACCATCATCGCGTTGCCTTTGGCGACTTCGAAGCGCGCGGCTTCACGCCCGACACCGGTGGAGGAATCGGCGTTGGCCGCGGCGGATAAGCCTGCCACGCTGTCGATTTGGCTTTGCAACCGCTTTTGATACTGCTGGCGGAGTCGGGCTTCGTCCCGCGAGGCAGCGTCGACGACTCTGTCCAACCCGTCCTTGACGATCCTTCTGTCCGAGTTACCGGTGAGCCTGCGCAGGACGGCCATCTTTCTGGCCGTCGCCTCGTTCACGCGCGAGGAGTACACCTTTGATGCCTTCTGAGGGGCTTTTTCATCAGCCATGTCAATATCCCCTTTTTGCTTTTTGCCCATTCCCGCAGCCACTCATGCAAGCCCTCCTTTTATGTCGATCCCATTTTATGTTCCCACGCAGGGTAGACCTGAATCACACGAACAGGTCTTGCGAATGATACGTCTGTGATGCAGACACTGGCAGGTGTAGCACGCACTGAGCAAACTGCACCGGGTTTCCGCGGCAACCAGCCGGTCGCGAACTGCAGGCGCAAACCCAGACACACCCAACCTGCGAACTTCTCGACTTTCACGCTCGTACGATCCGTTCTACCTGTGTAGAGTGTCTGTACTACAACAGATATTGATTGGAGAGTCGTGCATCACAACAGTGTTGTTATCCAGTTGGAAGGTGGCGCGGGCGCTTCGATGGCCCGCCGGATTGTCAGCTCCGTCGTCGTGGTGAGCGCCGCTGTGGTGCTCGGCGGTTGCTCTGGCAGCGGTGCCGCGGGTGGGCCAGGCACTGCACATGGGCAGGTATCCCCGGCCGAGATGCAGCGTCTGCAACAGGTGCACCAGTCCTGCTCGCAGAACAGCGGTCGGCTGACGCAGTACATCGGGGTGGATCTCAGCGGCAGCGGAGCTGCGTCGTCGATCGAGGACGACCGTGACAAGAGGCTTCGGTCGGTCGTTGAGAAGGTCGCGGTTTGTGGCGGTGACCTACATGTGGTGGGTTTCACCAGTTCGGTGGCTGCGACCGCGGTGCTCTTTGACGGCGCACTGAACCCCACGGGCGCCACGGACAATGCCCGACTGCGCAGTGTGCCGGGTCTGGTCGACAAGGCGATCGGCGATATCGATACCGCACTGGCCAAGGCCGAGGGCATCTTGGACCGCAATGGATCCGACATCACCGCTCAGTACGGGCTGGCTAGCGAGATCTTCGGGCTGAAGCAAGCCACCGGAGCCCCCCAGACCTTTGCACTGGACCTACTCACCGACGGTGTTCAGACCGTCGGTGCCAATCTGAACACCGCCGAGCTGACGAAGGCAACTGCCACCGAATTCGCCCGACAGCTGTCAGCACCGTCGTTGCCAGCAGGCACGCAGGTCACGCTGTCCGGGATCGGTAGGACGGCCGGGACCGCTGCCCCGACCGACTACGTCGACGCCCTCAAGACCTTCCACAGCACGTTCTGCGAGCGCGCCACCGGCTCGGCGCAGTCATGCGACGTGGTCACCGACGCCACCACCTAACCCTGAAAGGACTCCGCACCATGTCGATCATCAATCAGTCCTACCTGGACGCCGACGACACCGCAGCCGCGATGGAGCGCGCCGAAGCCATCAGCTTGCTGCCCTTGGACCAGGACCCGGTCGGCAAGCCGCGTCCACAGACGATCGCCGAGTCCTGGACCGACCTGGAGTACGACAAGCTCGCCGATGAGCAGCACGATCTCCAGCAAGCCGCTGGAGAGGCTCTCAGCCGACCGCATGCGGTCACCGCCAAACGCGTCAGCGTTCAAGCAGAGGTCGACGAAACTCTACTCGCGGGCCAGAAACAGGCCGTCGAGGAAACCCGGGACCGCTGGCTGACCGCCCTACGCGACCTGGGCGGCTTCGTCCGCCGGGAGCGTCATGCGAAATGGATCTACTGGATCGGCTGGTTCTTGATCGGCGCCGGTGATGTCGCCGGGGTCAGCGGGGCGGCGATCTTCCTCGGCGAGCTGCCCGTTCTCGCGGTGGCTCAGGGAATCTCAATCGCGGTGGCGGCCGTGCTTTCGGGGTTGATCGGTAGCGATGTCAAGGACGCGCGGATGGCCCGCCGGCGCCGCACCGACGGCAAGACCTTGCCCGCGGACATCGCCTGGCGCTTCGCCGGTGGAGACTCGGGCGAGAAGATCGTCAAGGGGATGCTGTTGGTGAGCCTGATTGTCGTCATCACGGTGACGGTCGCGATCTTCACGCTGAGAAGTGCGACCCAAGACATGTACGCCGCCAGCGCTTTCGCCGGGATGGCCGCCGCGGTGTGCCTGGCCTCGTTCACCAACCGCTATGCCTACACCGATGAAATTGCCGATTACATCGCCGGGGCCAAAGCTGAACACTTCGGCGCGAGCAAGGCCCTGTGCAAGCTGGCCAAGAGCGAGGCCATTGCCGTCCGTGACAGCGAGACCGAGGAGGCCGAGTCGATCCGGCGCGAATACAACCTGCGCGCGGCGGCCGGCGAGAAGCGGGTGCGCTCGTTCAAGTTCGGTATCAGCCGCAACAATCCGGCCGTGTTCGGCCACGGACTGGCCGCTGGTGTTCCTCGCACAGATCTCGACGATCTGGCCGAGCTGGAGCGTCAGCTGCGAGACGACGAGGCGGACACTCTATGAGCCTCTTGCCCGGCCGCTTGGCGGGGCCCTCAACGATGGGTGCCGGTGGTCTCGCCGGCACCCGCTCGTCGCGGGTCTCGCTCAACATCACCTTGCCGCCGCCCGGTAAGTGTGCGATCCGGCCCACGCTGCTCATCATGCTGTTCGATGACAGCGGTTCGATGCTCGGCGGCAACGATTCCACTGGGCTGCGCTACCAAGAGGCCGCGCTGGCCGTCCGTGCGGTGGGTAAGCGCTGCAGATGCGGCCGCGAGCGGGTGGCTGTCCTGCACATGAATCGACCCACCTGCGGGGATCTGGCCCCCACACCAATTCGACAACGGGACTGGCCGGCGATCGAGAACGCGCTGGAAATTCCCGGCGACACCGACGGCGCCAGCGCGATTACCGCCACCTTGGGACGGGCCACGCAGATCGCCGCTACCCACCAAGACCACCAGATCTGCCTGCTGGTGTTCTCCGACTTCGAACTCATCGACAACATGCACCAGCTGGCCTTCGACCTGGCCGCCGTTCCCGCAGACGTACGCGCGGTGGCCATGCGTTCCCAACCCCCGGCGGTGTTTGACGAGTTCGACCGGATCGCAGTCACCCACATCCCAACCGGCCAGCAACCCGGCATGGTCGCCGAGGCGGTCTTCGCGGCACTGACCGACCCGCGCAAATCTCAGGTGCGCCGCAAATGACGCCACACCCGATCTACAGAAGGCGGTTGTTGGCGGTGGTCGCAGCCGCGTCACTGAGTGTGGGCTGCGGGCCACACGACGCTCGCTGCGGCGCCGACAACACCGTCTACGGCCACTATGGCTGGCACCGAACGCCCGTGGTGGCAACGCCCCTCCGGCGATCACCCCGTTCCGGTCGGTCCCATCACCTTGTCCAGCGACGTGCTGTTCGGGCCGGATTCCGCCGAGCTGACCTCCTCGGCCAGTTCCCAGCTGCAACCGGTGGCCGCCATCATGGCCGCCAACCCCCGCACCAACGCCGTCATCGACGGGCACACCGACGGCGGTGACGGCCCACCCGCCGCGGCCTACTAGTTGTCTCAAGCCGCGCCGTGGCCGTTCAACATTGGCTGGTCGGCCACGGTATCAATGTCACCCGGATCACCCGTCTACGGGTGGGGCCCCGCAGACCGCTGTACCCCAGCGACAAACCCTCAACACCGCGCTCAGAACCGACGTTGCGAAATCACCATCCTCAATCAGCCGAAATGACCTGCGCATACCGTCAAGAGACGCAGACCCAACTGAGCGCGCCACCGGGAGCCATAACCTTGGCGGCAAGGTTATTGCGGGCGCAGTAATTAGCCACATCGACACTCAAGTCCGAAATCGTCCCTCCACCGGGCGCCAGCGACAAGCGCTGGCAGCGCCACGAGTTGGCATCCCCAGGAGCAGCTACATACGCCGTGGCCGCCGCAAAACCGGCATTCTCCGGGTACTGAATTGCGCACTGCTCGGCCACCTGATCGGGGCCCACCGCGAAACTGTCCGCCACCGCCGGGGCCGCGCAGACAGTCATACCAACAGGGATAGTTGCAAATGCAATTAATGCCGGCACCGTTCGCACTGTCCGCCCCCTTCAGCTAATGCAACATCCGCCGAACCAGGACGGTGTGCTTACAGTGAACTGATCGTAGGACGAAGGGTCGGCGTTACAGCGAACACACGAGTCAATTCACAAAAACGGTCAGGAATCTCTAATATTGCCCGGTGACCCAGGGGGACGGTAACGGTAGAAGAAACAAAACCTCGGTGCCGCACGAGGTTCTCATCGAAATCGCCAAAAAGTGTTTCTGGGCTCGCGCGCAAATGGGTTCCGTCGACCCGGTCCAAGAAAAGAGCTTCTTCGAACTCAACCTGGTTCGAGAACTCCCTCTCCGCCCGTTGATCACTCAGGCCCGTAGTCGGTCCTTTGAGGAATGCCACGACCACAAACCGGGCTACCTCAACTCCAACTGGTCGGGTTACCGCCTAGCCGCGTTCCTGGCCTACTACCTCGTGAGCCAGTGGGAGTATTACATCGACGGGCCGCCCCCGCTATGTCGACCCGACCTCATCGATCACCTCGGTGACTTCGCCCTGTCCACGCACGAGGACGCCGATATCTACGTGCAGATCTGCGCGATGGACATCGCTGGCGAAGTGATCGCTTTGATCGAGGGTGTCGATATCGGCTTCGCACCGTTCCAGCACATTACGGAGTCTGCGATGCGGTTCGCCGACTCGCTGACCTCGATGATGGGAAACGGCAGCGACGACGGGATGCTCTGGCCAGCAATACCCATTCTGCAGCGACAGTTAGAAGCCATGGGCAGAATCGCCAGCGGCGAAACGGCGCTGACCACCAACGACACCGATCACTCGACCGAACCCAATACCCCCAACATCGACGACATCGAAGCCGCCGACGGGTACCAGCCCGACCCCACCCGTGGCAACACCGATGACGCCGATCATCCCACCGACATCGACACAACCGAGCATGGCAATGAGCATCAATCCGATACCACCCCCCGCAGCCTGCTCGGACCCGAAATCGAGGACGAACAGCCAAGAGCCGCCGCTACCAAATCAGACCGGTGGCGCAATCACACGTCCTGGATCAAGTACGGCGCAGCCGTGGCGGCCGGGGCTTTGCTCGTCGCGGCGATCGTTTCGATACGGCAGGCGCCAGATTCAAACGGCCAAGGTGTGCCGACAACAACGACCACTTTGACGACCACACTCGCGGCTAGCCCGAGGCTGCCAAGCCCGGATGTCGGCGCCGCACCGGCAAGCCCGGTGGTTCACAACGTGACCGAGCTGGTGTCAGCGGTGACCACCGACGGTAAACAATCCAGCTTTGCGGCCCCGTGGAGCACCACTCCAACTCCTCTGGTGCTCGACCTATACGACAGTGCCAAGCGTGGATTCGTCGTCACTATTACCTTGCAGACCGAGGTCGCCCAGGCCGAGGACATCGAGATCAATCTCACCCTGGGGAAGGCCCGGGGTCTGAACTTCACCGATAACGAAACGTACGTGACCGACAAGTACGTCATCAACGATCGCCAAGACCCTCCCATCGGCGGAAAGCCACTGACACTCACCATCGCTGGGGATCGAACTCCAACAACGTATTCCACCGAGATCTACGTCAACGAGACTCAAAATGTTCAGGCGCAGATAGGCGAACTTCCCCAAGAGTTGGCCGTTTTCACGTGCGGGGTCAGCGTCTTGACTTTCGAGGTGCTGCTCGCCGAAAACCACCCAAACTCGCTCAACGTCACCGTGCCGGTGCCGCTGCTGGTGGTCAAGCGCTGCTGACCGCGACCGCACGCACCATCTGATCATCGAGGCAACCACCACGACCATCTGCCGCGGCAGTCTAGATTTCATAACGTCTTTGTTGCAGACATGCTGGACAGCATCTATGCTGTGGATGTAACGCGACGGATCATCCAACCAACAAGGAAGGTCAGGAAACAGATGGGTAAGAAGAAGACAGGCTCTAAGCCAGTCGTGCTGGGGGGCCCGACGAGCCAGTTCGCTCGCCGGGAGCAGCCGAAAAAGCCCGCACAGCGCCAAACCGCGAAGAATCACGACACCAACCGGCGGGGAGCGGCACCGAAGCGATGAAGAGGCCGTTATCGGCCTCAAACCTGAGCACCACAGCGGCTGGGAATCTGCCATCGGATTCCCAGCCGCTTTTGCTGTACTCGCACCGTTGCCGATCTAATCTTCTTCGAAGAAGATGGCTGCGTTGTCGCGAATGCGTTTGAGGCGCTTGGATATTGGGCTGTGGTTGCGGTATCCCATGATGTCCGCGATCTCGGTCAGCTTGGTGGTGCCGCTGCGCAGCAGGACGACCACTTCGCGCTCCTTGGGGTCGAGCAGGGCGAGGAAGTCGTTGAACACCAGGCGGTCGACGATCTCGGTCTCGGGGCCCTGGACGGGGATGGTGTCGGTCAGCTCGACGAACCGCACGGTGACCTTGTTGCGTTTGCGGTAGAGCTTGCGCTCGAAGTCCTCGCGGGCGTAGGTCCAGTGCGGGGAGAAGTCGTCTTCGACACGGTGAGATCGGACGGCGTCGAGGATGCCGCGCAACCGCCCGGTGCCATCGGCGGCCTCGACGGTGTCGCGGACGAATTCTGCGGCGAGGTCTTCCCCGGTCCAGATGTCACCGCCCGTGCGGGGGTTCGCCGTGGTCGTGCCGGGCAGCACCGAGCCGTCATCGAGCGTTACCGGTTGGGGCTTGATCCCCTTGTCGACTTCGGGCCAGGTGCGCATCTCGGTTTCCATCACCTCGGTGACCGGCGGGATCCAGAAGTCGAGGTCGTGGGCCAGCAGGCGGATCGGGTCATCCTTGGTGAACCCCATGAGCGGTGAGCCGGGCACGAGATGGCGCCACACCGTGGCCGCCCAGGCTCGGGAGAGTCGGTTTTCGAAGTCGGCGGGCAGGTAGCGGTCGGGGCTCCATACGTCGGAGATGAACGGCCACTGGCCGCCCCGATAGAGAGGCAATCCGAACCGCTCCACGGTGCGGCGCGGCAGCAGGTGAAACAGCGGGGCGTACTCGAAGTAGCGGGTCCGGGTGCGCGGCACGAACACCACGTTGACATCGCCCTGGTCGATGATCTTCACCATCTCCGGTGGGCATTCGTCCTCGCTGAAGAAACGCCGGCGGTACTGGGCGGCCTCCCAGAGCAGGTTCCACTTCGACACGGCCACCTGCTTGGTCAGCCGCGCGTCGCGGTCGGCGGCACGCATCGGGATGGTGACGTATTCGGGGCTGATCGGGGTGTCGGGTCGGATCACGGCGCGGAACATGAACGCCCCCGACATGTTCATCAGGCGCGGGTACCACTGCGGGCCGGCCATCTCGTCGTCGGGATGCAGCAGCACCTCGTAGCGATCGTCATCGTGATCGCGTGGACAGTCGATACCGTCATCTGGGTCTGCCATGGTGGTCGAGGAATCCGTCGTCGTGGTGATCGTCATGTCCTGGTTACGACAGTTTCCCGCGATTCCGTTCTCGCCGGGGGCCACATCCGGTGGCGATCACCGCATCAGCCCGATCACCACGCTCGCCAACGCCAACGACCCCCCGAGGAGCCTCGGGGGGTCGTTTCGCGGGTCGCCTTCGCGCAGGACCTCCGGGATGCTCCGAGCCAACGTCCATACCAGGAACGGTGACAACCCATCGGTGAGCGGAAGCGGCCGGCGCGCCAGGTGATGAACCAGCTAACGTCGACGGTGCTTCAGCGACACCGGCTACGGTACCCGAAGCTCACGCTTCCCCGCCAGCGCCACAACCCGCATTCAGCAAGTAATGTCGCTTGCACCCGGTAGATACCCCCTCTTGCAACCCCTATGATGTAATGACATTATTAGTGATGCGGAGGTCTGCGCGACGTCGAAGGGAGGTGCGCGCCATGGCTGCCAACGACTCGCCCGCCGCAACTGGTCTGCGTGCAGCGCAAACTCTCGCCAGCGGAATGGCGAGTCATATGGGGGCACCCGTGCGGCGGTCGTTTATGCGCCGCGGCGACGACCAGCAGCGCACCCCGCTCGAAGAGCTGATGACTTCGACACGTCACATCGCCGGCGGCCGTGGTGGCCGTACTCGGCTGGCCTTGCTGCTGAGTCTGTGGTGGGTCAACGCCCGACCCGACGTTGACGGCGCCCACACCAGCCGGCGCACCACCACCTGGTGGACCGATCTCCTGGGCCTACCCGACCTCCACCAAGGCGCGCGGATCATCAACGCCAATCTCAAGGAGCTCGCCAACCGCGGCTTCCTGACCCTCACCCCGGGCACCCCGGGCATGCCCAAGGCCATCACCCTGCTCGACGAGCACGGCACCAGGGCGCTCTACCGTCGCCCAGACGGCACCGACGGCGACGGTTACTTCCGCATTCCCGAACAACTCTGGACCACCGGGCTGATCGGCCAGCTCAGCGGCCCCGCCCTGGTCATGTACCTGGCGATGCTGTATCACCACCGGCGCATCCCCACCGACAAGCCCGGGCAGTTCACCACCCGGCCCATCTGGTTCACCGCCAAGAGCTTCCACACTTTGCACGGGCTGTCCGAGGACACCCGATTGGCCGGCATCCGAGAGCTGCACCAGCTCGGCGTGCTCAGCATCGACACCGTGTCCATCGACTCCTCCGGCCGACCCGGCGGCGGCGGGATCCGCCGCCAACGCCGGCACTTGACTCTGCTTCCGGCCTACCAGCCGCCCCTGTCCGACACCAAGCCCCACCCCGACACCACGCCCTCGACTCCTGTCACCGCCGACCTCACCCCCGGTCCTGAGTTCTCCCGGATCTTGGACGCTTTTGAACACCGGAGCCAGCAGTGATGCGCAGCCAAACCGGTGTGACGGTGATGGCTCAGCACGCCACGTCACCCCGGAGGACGGACCCGGCGGAACGAAATCACCCGAAACTGTCGTCACCGTCATGTCGATCAACGACGACTTCGGGCCCCCTCCGATTCTGACTCTGAGCACTCCGTGCGGCGACGTGACACTCACCGCGCGACACGCCGAGCGGTGTCGGGTCGGCCTGGGAGAATGAGTTGGGCGACGGGAAGCGTTCACCTCGCTGGGGCGACGCTGCACGAATCTATAAGCCGCGAGTGTGATGTGCGTCACTTGTTGTCGTTTTCGGTGATTACGGTCCCTTCCGGTTAGGGCCTGCACAAACGAGGGCCACCGAGACAGGAGGACAGCCGAAGTGACCGATGACCAAGAACAGGACGACGTGGTGGGTGAACCAGTCACCGTCGCCCACAGCATGTCGGCGGACGCCGCCGTAATGAAGTTCAACCACGGGGTGGGCCGCACGCTGGGCGCGCAGGTCGCGATGAGCGCCGGCTCCGGTGTCAGCGGCGCGCTGGGTGCCCACGTCGCGCGGATGAGTTCGGAGCTGGTCGGCCGGCATCCAGCGTTTGGTATCGAGGCCGCCAGGCCGGCGGGCCGAACGTTCGACTTCACCACGTTGGTGGGCACCAGGCCGGCGGGGATGGAATCTGTGGGCGAACAGGTGTCGGCGGCGGCGAAGTCGTGGATGACCTCAGCTGGCGGAGCCCACAGTGCACTGACCGCGGCGGCCGCCGCCGGCGCGGCGCTCAAGTTCGACGACAGGGTGTTGCGCACCTCAGGTGTGCACGCCGCGATAGATGCGATCGCCGGCCCCGCCGGGCCGCTGGGCAGATCCGGTGCAGACCTCATCGGCCGCTACCCGGGCCTGGACGCCATTAAAGGCTACGACTTCGCCAAGCTGGCTGGCATGTCGGCTGACCTGGAATCGGTGGGCGAACGTGTCTCGGCGGCGGCGAAGTCGTGGATGACCTCAACTGGCGGAGCCCACAGTGCACTGACCGCGGCGGCCGCCGCCGGCACGGCGCTCAAGTTCGACGGGATCGCTGCGGTGCCGGGGGTGCAGGCCGCGATGAACGCGCTGGCCGGCGGCCCTGGCCTCAGCGGCGTGCTCGGCAATACGCGCTCCGGTGCAGACCTCATCGGCCGCTACCCGGGCCTGGACGCCATGAAGGGCTACGACTTCGCCAAGTTGGCAGGCGTCGACCCGCAGGGGGTCGGCGGGTTGGCGGCGGCGCTCAAGGTCTACGACGGGGTGGGCCGGTTGTCGGGCGTGCAGGCCGCGGTGAACGCGCTGGCCGGCCCTGGTGTCAAGGGGCTGCTCGGTGGCGGCGATCTGGCGCGGTTTGGGATGGATTGGTCCAACGCCGAACTGGGCCGCCATCGGCACGGGTTAGCGGACCTGATGGGTGCCAGGGGCGCGCTGACCGATCACGTGTCGCTCTTCGAGAAGGTGATGGGCGACTCCCAGCGGGCACTGCACGAGTCCATAGGCCGATGGGCGTCGTCGTTGACGGGTCCGGCGGCCTGGATGACCGCGGCGATGCGGGGCTGGTCGACCCTGGCCGATAGCGGCCACTGGGCGGCCCGGCTGGCGCTGCGGATGGCCCTGGCGGCCAAGCGGGCTGTTCTGCGCGGCGACATCAACGCGGTGAAGCGGTTCCTGTGCGAGTGGTTGGGCTTCACCGCTGAGTTGGTGACACCCGACCTGGTGGGTTCGGCATCGCTTGTGCTGCTCGACGAACCGGCGTGGCTACCCGATGAGCTGTTGGCGCTGGACTACGACCCGCGCCCGACGTTGCGCAAACTGACGCTCGCTGAGCACCGTAACTGCACCCGGATGATCACCGACCCGCGTCGGCGGGCCAATCACCAGCCGGTGATCTCGCTGAACAAGCCGATCGCCACGGCGGGCTCCGACTCCGGCTCCCCCGGCAGCCTGCTGGAGTTGGTGGCCGCGAAGCCGCAGCCCGAGCTGGACAGCAGCGCCAGCGACGACATCAGCGACCCGCGCGTGCTGCGCGTGTTGGCCAAGCTCACCGATCGCGAGCGCAGAATCGCCGAGGAACAGGGCCATGTGGGCACCACCTGGGCAGAGGCCGCCGTGTCGTGTGGCGGGACGCCCGACGAGGGCGAAAAGGCGCGGCGCAAGGTGAAGCGGCTGAGCAAGTCGGCAGGACCGGCAACCGCGCCCTGCCGCCAGTGGCCCGACGCCGGTCAGCGGGAGTCGGTAGCGTCCCAGGCGGCGGGCACATGACGGGCACCTTCCGGCCGCCCTCTCATCCGGTGCTCGACAAGGCGTACGCGAACACCGCTGGCGCAGTGGCCTACCTCGACGAGACGTTTCACCACGGGGAGAACGGCGCCGCCCGGTTCTACGTGTTCACCGCGGTGGTGGTGGAGCGCACCGAAATGTCCTTGCTGCGTAGAGAAATACGCGAAATCACCGGCGGCACGTTCTGGCACACCACCGACGAGCTGCGTACCGAGGAGGGGCGCAAGAAGGCATCGTCGATGCTGCGATTCCTCGGCGAAGGCGACGAGGTCTGCGTGATCGCCCACCACTCTCGCATCGACGACTCCGACGAGGACCTGGAGGATGCCCGACGGGCCTGCCTGCAGGGGGTGGCGTCGACGCTGTCGGCCGGCGCGGAACCACTGGGTGGGCCGATCGACCTGATGGTGCTCGAAGATCGCAGCCCGAAGCATCGCAGCAACCTCGATCGCAAGAACATCGCGGCGATGAGGGCCGACGGGCTGATCCACCGCTCGATGCAGGCGGTGCTGATCTCGCCGAAGTACGAGCACCTGTTGTGGCTGCCGGACGTGGTGTCCTCCGCTTACCGGGGGACGTTCACCCGAGCCGACGACACGTTGTTCTCGCTGATCCGGCCGAGGGTGCACTTCATCGATCCGAGATGACGGCTCAAATTTTCTTCAACCTCAGAAATGGAGCAGCCCCTGGGGGCCGTAGCTATCACCAGGGGCCAGACCAACTGTCAAGATCGCGAAATCTCGAGGGTTGATTCCTTGCTCGTACTCAGGTTAACACCGATCGAGACGAGATTCATCCCCCGCCAACTCTCCCCCGCGAGTTGCGTACGGGTCTGACCAGCACCCTTGTAGCGTTGCTCAGCATGGCGACTGCGGGGGGCGGAGCACGCGGTGCCCTAATGGATCGCCTGATCAACAAAAACGACGCGGTCCGCAGTGAGGCCACCATTCAGTCCGATGTCCGGATGGTGCTCATGGATCCCGAACTGGGCCTGGCCGAGCGGGACCTCGATGTCGACCTGGAGACCCCGGCCGGTCACGGCCGGCGGATCGACGTCGAGGTGGGCTGCACCGTCATCGAGGTAAAGCGTTCACTGGCCGCACCAGCCTCACTCGCCGCGGCGCGCCAACAATTGGCCGGCTATGTGACGACTCGATCATCGGAGATGGGCCAACGCTACGTCGGCATCCTCACCGACGGCCGACTATGGCTGGCCTACCACGAAGTGGACGGCGAACTGCGCGAAGCCACCCAGATCTCCACCACCTCGGGGGACGCCGGCGCCGAGGAACTGCTGCACTGGCTCGAAGGGGTGCTGGCCACCCGCCGGGCGATACGCCCGACCCCGATCGAGATCGCCGAGCGTCTCGGAGCAACCAGTTCCTCACATGCTCTGGACTACTCGACGCTGGCCGCGATCTACGCCGTCGGCAAGGATCTGCCAACGGTGCGGCTAAAGCGCGAACTCTGGGTCAAGCTGCTGCGCGGCGCCTTGGGCACACAGTTCACCGACAGCGACGAGTTGTTCCTCGAACACACCCTGCTGGTCAACTCCGCCGAGATCATCGCCCACCTCGTCCTGGGACTGCAGGCTGAGGACCTTGCACCGGCAACGCTGCTGTCAGGAGACCAGTTCGCCGTCGCCGGTCTGCACGGGGTCGTCGACCGGGACTTCTTCGACTGGGTGCTCGAAGTCCCCGGCGGTGAGGGCTACGTCGCCTCGCTGGCTCGTCGACTGTCCCGCTTCGACTGGTCGGCCGTCGAGCACGACGTACTCAAGGTGCTCTACGAGTCGGTGATATCAGCGCAAACCCGCAAAGCCCTCGGCGAGTACTACACCCCGGACTGGCTGGCCAATCGCGTTGTCTCCCAAACCGTTACCGACCCGCTCAACCAACGGGTCCTCGATCCCAGCTGCGGGTCGGGAACATTCCTGTTCTACGCGGTGCGCCGTTTCCTGGCCGCCGCCGACGCCTCTGGGGTCAGCCTGGCCGACGCGATGGCCCAAGTGTCCTCCCAGGTAATCGGCATCGACTTGCACCCGGTCGCCGTTGCGCTGGCGCGGGTCACCTATCTGCTGGCGCTGGGACGCGATCGGCTCAACGCCCCCGAACGGGGCAGCCTGTCAGTACCGGTCTACCTCGGTGACTCGTTGGGCTGGGATCAGCGCGACGATCTGCTCACCGTGGACTACCTGGTGATCCCCACCGACACCGGCGACCAGCTGCTATCCGGGGAACTGCGCTTTGCCGATCATCTCCTGGCCAACAGCGCCAGCTTCGACGATCTGGTGCAGGCACTCGTCGATGAGTCCGGGCGGGCTGCAGGCAAGAAGACCACCCGCCTCAGCGAAGGCACGGTGCGCCGCCTGGCGCTCGATGCCGCCGACCTGCCCGACCTCAACGCCAACTTCGTCCGGCTCAAAGAGTTGCACGAAGCCGGCCGCAACCACATCTGGAGCTACTACATCCGCAACGCCGCCCGGCCCGCCTGGCTGGGACGCGACGAGAACCGCGTCGACGTCCTCGTCGGCAATCCGCCGTGGCTGTCCTACCGATACATGACCACCGCCATGCAACAACGGTTCAAATCCTTGGCCACCGACCGGGGTTTCTGGCACAACGAAACCACCGCCACCCACCAAGACCTCGCCGGCCTCTTCATCGCCCGCGCCGTCGAGCGCTATCTCAAGACCGGCGGCAGCTTCGCGTTCGTCGTACCGAACTCCGTGGTCGACCGCGAATACTGGGCCGGATTCCGGCGCGGCCAGTTCGACGGCGCGCACGTCGCCTTCACCCCCAGCTGGGATCTGCGCCGAATCCGGCCCCATCTGTTTCCTCGAAGCTCTGCAGTCGTCTTCGGAACCCGCACCGCCACCGCCAGACCGATGCCGACCACGGCATTGGTCTGGACCGGCCGCGCACCGCACCGCCACGCCCACGTCGAGACCGCAACCCAACTCCGCCAACACCTCGGCGAACTCAGCGTGGGGTCCGAAGACGACGAACGCTCCCCCTACGCACCCAAATTTAGTCAGGGAGCCAATCTTGTTCCGAGACTCATGTTTCGCGTCGAAGACTCCCCCACCACTGGTCTCGGTGTTCCTGTCGGCCGCCTCGCGGTGCAATCCAAACGCTCCGCCACCGAGAAGCAGCCCTGGAAGGGCCTGCCCGCATTGACCGGCATCGTGGAGTCGGAGTTCGTGTGGCCCACCCTTCTCGGTGAACAGATCGTGCCATTCCATGCGCACGACCCTGAACAGTTCGTTCTCCCGCTCACTCGCGCCGGCGAAGTCCTTGATGGCGAGAATCCGAAGATCGAGGCCTACCCCGGCCTCGCAGCCTGGACACGTGCAGCCGAAGCCCTCTGGACTGACCATGGCGTGTCAAAGATGACCTTGGGCGAGCAGATCGACCACATGCGCAAGCTCACCCAGCAGCTGCCCGTCCCACCGATCCGCGTGGTCTACACCAAATCCGGCATGCACGTCGCCGCTGCCTTGATAACCGATCGCGCGTCGGTCATCGACCACAAGTTGTATTGGGCCGCGGTATCGACCCAGGCCGAGGGCAACTATCTTGTCGGAATCTTGAATGCCCCCAGCCTTACGGAGCTGGTCCGGCCTCTCATGTCATACGGCAAAGACGAGCGTGACATCGACAAAGCAGTCTGGAGATTGCCGATACCCACCTATGACCCAGAAGATCCAGTACACACCGAAATTGCCCAACTGGCAGGTGAATTGGGCGAAGAGATCAGCACAATGTCCTTCCGATCGGACAACTTCGTCACCATCCGCCGCGACATCCGCAAACACCTCACCACCAGCCCCTCCGGCCAGCGACTCGACTCACTCGTTGGCGCGCTACTCGGCGTCGCGGAGGATGAACCCGCTCTTCCCACCGTTGACCTGGCCTTCCCTTCCCCCACCACGACACGGCTCATCCGAACCACCAACACCCTGCCGGTGACGACCGCTGCTGTCGAGATCGACGTGGACTGCGAATTCGATAGCGACGGCAAGGTGTATCTGTGGGGAGCACTGCTGAGCACACCGACCACCACCGAGCCGACCTACTACGCCTTCAGCTCTCCCACCCCTGATTTCGACGAATATGTCTTGGCCACTGAGTTTTTCGCCTGGATCACCGAACAACTCACTGCCCACGATGACACCGCGTTTTGGTTTCACTACGGCTCGACCGAACCCCGCCAACTGCACCGCATCCTCGGCCCAGCTGCTCACGACGTTCTTGCCCGCGGCATCGACGTCCTCACCGACACCATCCGGCCCAACTTCTACGGCCCCGTCGGATACAGCCTCAAACAACTCGCTCCCGCCGCCGGCGCACATTGGCGCACAGCGGGTGCGACCGGCGCCGACACCTACGCCTGGATCAACGCGGCCCGGGCCGGTGACGTCGCCACGTGGGACACCCTCACCGCCTATAACGAGGACGACGTGCGCGCCCTCCGGGCACTTCGGACCGCCGTTGCGGGCATGGATGAGCCTGGGTCCACACTGGATTTGATGGACGATTCGCATGCGTTTTCGTAGCGCCGACACTCGTATCGAGCAACTGGTCAACGATCCGCTCATCGCTGACGACGTGCAGCTCTACGCCGAGCAACGGGCCACAGAGGGTTGGCGGCGCGGGCAGGACCGTGAAAGTGATTCACCGCCCGAATCCTCTGCTGGCGGCTCGAACGCGTAATCGACAGAGGTGGGAGCCAGCCAGGACAGCGAGGGGGAACTCGGCGACGAGCCCGCCGAATTCGTTGTCCTCGGGCGACCATTCAACCCGGTAGGCGTTAGTTAGCGCTCAGCCCAGGCCGCTGCAACTCCTTAACTAAGTCCAGAGCGGCCAGCTCGCTCTCATTGAGAGGGACCTCATCGACCACCGTTAATCGCTGTCCCAGCGCACTGGCCACCGCTACAACGGCGGCGATCTCCCCCGAGGGGTGCCCGTTCTCGATGCGGCTGACCAGTTGCCGCGACACCCCAGCTAGGCGACTGACCTCACTCTGGGTCAAGCCGGCCTGTATCCGGGCATAGCGCAACGCTGATCCCAGTCCCGCCAAAATCTCGCGCACGCCACGGCTGTACACACGTGTCACGGTACCGTGACAAGCTCCGAGCTGTCACGGTACCGTGACAGTGGGCCTGCGGAATGGGAGAGGATGGCCTGATGGACGATCGGATGCGCTTTCGCAGCGCCAACGTTGGCATGGGCCAGTCACAGCCCACACGCATCGTCGCCGACGCGCAGCAGGAGTACGACTCCAATCCTGAACTGCGTGACCTCCTCGCCCGCGCCGCCGCCTCACCGACCGTCCGCCGCGCCGGTAGATGAGCAGCGAGGCCAACTACTCCCCGGTCTGCTGAGCAGGCATCATCGCGGCCAATCCGCACGCAGATCCGCCAGGTAGTCGGACCGGCCGTACAGCCCGGTCAGAGATCCGCTCAACGCGTCGATCACTGCCCGCCGGCGGACGCTGCGCGTGTCGTCGGACTCGGCAGCGGCGCAACCTTCCGGGGGCTGATCGATCAGCTCATCCGGGTCGGTCATTCCCATGCCTTACGCATCAACTCATCGTCAGCGAGGCCAGAGAGTCGGTGATTGAGCTCCGCAGAGCGCTCGGCAATCATCTTGCCGACCTCGGCGACCCGCTTGCGCCGCAGATGATCCCGGATGGTGGTGACGATGAACGCCGCGCGCTCCCGCGGGTTGGTGCCGTAGCCCTCGGCCGCGGTCGTGCCGGTGGCGATGACCTCGCCCTCGATGATGTCGTGCTGCCGGTAGCGGGTGGTGCCGTCATCGTTGGTGCCGTCCACCACCCGCATGGACCGTCCACTCGGGTGCAAGTCGATCTCGATGTCCCAGTCGTCGTGACGTTCACGGAAGTAGAAGCTGTGACCGTCGATCTCACCCTTCCACTGCTCAGGTGCATAGCCGCCGTGGTCGTGCACGACGACGCCCGGCTGATCGGCCAGCCACGACTGCAGGTCGGCCTCCTCGGCCTGCTGGGCAGCCCGGAGTCTCTGGCCCTCGGGGGTCTGCCAGAACTCGTTCATGTGGTCGAGAAGCTCGCGGAATGTGGCTCCTGAACGCCATTGGCCGGGGTTGGGTGTATCCGCGTCGTCGGGCATCGGCGGTCACCTCTGCGGGCCGAGCAGGACGCGGGCGTCTTTGATCAGCAGCAGCAGGTGCAGCGGGTCAGTCGGTGAGGGCTCGAAGTCGAAGTGGGCGTAGAACGCGCGGGCCTGCTCATGCAGGGCGTGCACCAGCAGCGCCCGCACGCCGATGATCTCCGCGGCGGCCACGGCGCGGGTGATCGCGTCGCGCAGCAGCTGCGCACCGAGGCCCTGGCCCTGGTGCTTGGCGTCGATCGCCAGCCGCGACAGCAGGATCACCGGCACCGGATCAGGCATGTTGCGGCGCACCCGTCCCGGTGTATCCGCACGCTCCACCGCCGCTGAGGCCAGCGCGTAGAACCCGACCACGCGGCCCTCGCGGCAGGTGACGAAGCACCGTGAGGCGCCCTCGACGTGGTTGGCCAGCGCCCGCCCGCGCAGGTAGTCGTCCAGGCTGGGCTCGCCGCTGTCGAAGTCGGCGACCTCATCGCCGGCGGTGATCGGCCTCGGCGCGCTGTAGCCGCTCACTCGCTCATCACTCGTCGAAGATCGAGGGCTCCGCGAACAGCTTCTCCAGCCGCGGCTTGTGCGACACCGGCCGGTCCAACACCGACACGAACTCCGACCAGGCCGGAGCGTCGAGCATGAACAGCCGGCGATCAGCGAGCACGTCGCGGGCATGGGCCAGCGTCGCGGTCACCGTGAAGTTGGTCAGATCGGTCCCCTCCACCTCCGCGGCACGACGAATTAGCGCGTCCTGCTCAGCGGTCAGGCGCACCGCGAAGCGTTCGGTCTTGGTAGCCATCCACCCATTGTGTGCCTGTTAGGCACACAAGTCAACGCGGTATTGATCACACCCTGACCAGCACTTACGCACTACGGACCTGTGAACTCCCCTCCCCAAAAAAGGGAAGAGTTACCGGGGCCAGTTCGGGTCGCGGCGAGAGACGACCACGGTCGCCTTTGCTCTTCAACCCCTGTGAGGGGAAGCATGTCTTCACATCTGCTGACCGCGCTCAACCGTCTGCTGATCACGGTAGGCGTCATCGCTCTGGCCTGGCTGGCGGTGTGCGTCGTCGCGATGCTCACCGGCCACGCCGACGCTCTGCCCGGAATCGGCGCGGCCCTGGTCGACCTGATCGAAGCGTTGATCACCCGGCCGATGCACGACCTGGCCACCTGAGCAGGGGCCGCCCCCGCCCCCGATCGGTGACACCGACTACTCGGGGGCGGGCAGCCAGGGGGTGAGGTCGTCGAGGCTGGTGATGCCCGGCGGTTGTCCGCGGCCGGCTCCCTTGAGTGTGCGCAGGTATCCGGTGAGGACAGCGCGGGTCACCTTGTTGGCCTTGTGGGCTAGGCGAAGCAGATCCCAGGTGGTGACGGCGGTGATGTGGTGGCGGTGGGCAAGCGCCGCCGCATCACGGTCGTCGGTGAGGAAAAGGCCGTCGAGCTGGCGGGCTCTGATGATGGCGATCGTCTCGGCTTCACCCAAGTGCTTGGTGGCCGGCTCGCCCGGGCTGGCCATGGCTTCGCGCAGGATGGTGGCGTCGATTCTCTCGGCGGCGTCGGGGATGAGCGGCGCACCGAAGATGGCGCCAGCCTCGGTGAGGTCGGGATGGTAGGCCTGCGACTTCCCGCATTCCCGGGCAATCGAAAGACACCAGCTGCCTTGGCCTTTGAGCAGCTCGGCGAGCAGATCCATACGCCGGATGATCGCGAAGTTGATCAGAACAGTGTTGTCGGGCAGAAAGAGCTTGGGCACTACAGGCCCAAGGCTGCGGCCAGCTGATCGGTGTCGAGCGGTTCGGGTCCCGGGGGCTCGTCGACCTCCAGCGCGTCCGGATCGATGCCGAGCATCCATGCCAGCGTGCCCTTGTGCAGGGCACCGGACGCGATGAGATCGGTGTGGGCTTCTTGCAGCTTGAGCGGAAACCGGCGGGTGGCAGCTTCATCCATTCGCATCGTGATCTGGTCGCGGCCGTGATCGTGCTGGCCCGCCCAGTGCCAACGGAGCAGCTTCTGCGTGGACAGCTGCAACGCCTGACTGATCGTGTTCGACACCGTGAGGCCCAGCCCTTCCAATCGGCGGGCCAGCGCGTCGGTGGAGACACCCCAGTGCCAGATCAGGTCGGCCAGCTCGCGCTCGGTCAGGCTGTGCCAGTTGATGGCGCGCAGCCGATCCTCGGGCAGCAGGAGTTCGGCGGCGAACGCGTTGGCGACGAGTTCATGGCGATTGCGTTCGGTCGGGGTGAGGTCATTGGCGTGATGACCGGCGACGAGGTGGCCGAGTTCATGTGCCAGGGACCAGTTTTCGCGGAACCAGTTCCCGGTGGCCTGCAAGACGATCACGTTGCGGAGGCCGACGCGGAAGGAGTAGGCGGTCGACACCTCCGACAGTCGAATGACGTCGACGTCGAGATCGGATTCGAAGCGGTCAGCCATGCGGCGCACGAAGCCTGTGCCCAGTTTGGACTTCACCTCGATGGCAGTGCCGGGCAGCGCAATGTCGACCGGGCTCCATGCCGTGAAGGCCTGGCGGTAGGCCAGGGCGATGTCGTCGAGGACCGGTTGGTCGGCGTCGCGGCCGGGGACATCGCGGCGACCAGTCTCGTGGTCGAAGTCGTGGCGGGCGGCTACGACAAGGCGGTGCGGGTCGGGCCGGCCGGTGATGAGCCAGTGCACGTCGACATTGAGGACGTCGGCGAGCTGGGCGAGTTCAACGGAGGAGAAGGCACGGCGCCCACGCAGCGATTTGGACAGCTTCTCGTCGGTGATGCCGATCTGCGCGGCGACCTGGGCCTGGGTCAGCGTGGCCGGAATGCTCTCGGCGACGCGGCGCGCGATGTCTTCCTGGCTCATGGTTTCGAGGGTACGGACAGAGTTGCGATTTTCGCAATTCCCCTTCTGAAAGGGTTAGCCCTGGGACGAGACATTGGCGGTTTAGTCGTGAATGCGGATGCTTTCGATGACTTTGACGGTCATGGTGCGCCCCGGCCGCCCACCCCAGTCCGGGAGTACCTGCACGGTGATGTGCTCGCCGAGCAGATCCCGTTGGGTCTCGGTGTCCTCGGTGGCGTAGGCGGTCACGAACACCGCGGCGGCCTCGCCGTCGAGCTGCACCTGCCCGCTGATCTGGCGGTCGTAGTCAGGGGTCACCTGGCCCCGGTTGCCGGCGTGGAAGATATCACCGACCACGGTGAACTCCACGACGATCACCGGCACCCCGCCTGGTGTGGGCAGGGTGCCACCGTTGTCGCGCCACCGGCTGGCTGTCCGTGTGCTGATGCCGGCGCGCGCAGCGAACGCCTTGACGCCTCCGGCCCGGTCGATCGCCGCGTGGCGGTCGGCGCGGGCCGCATCGATCCCCTGGGGGGCGCTACCGCGGGCGGCGTGGCGACGGATGGTGCTCTCAGCGGGCCGTCGTCCGGTCTCCCGCTCAACCCGGCGCGCCATGTCCCGGGCACCGCGGCGAGTGGCTTCAGCGCGGCGCTGGGCCTCACTACGGCCGACCCAGCGCTGACCGGTCAGCTCACGCAGCTTGCGGTCCACCAGGTCCCGGAAAGCCGCGGCGAATCCGCGCACCGGCACCGGCTGCGCTGCCCCCGCGCTCGGGGCGGCCGGGCGCGGCGCTGATGGGGCGCCTGCGGTGCCGGGGCTGCTCGGTGCAGGCGATCCACCCAGGCGGATCTTTCTCACTCGCCAGCACCCTGGGCGGGAGTGTCCTTGCTTGACCACTTGACCCGGTACTTGCCGTTGGCGGTGGATTCCTCGGCCAGGATCTCCGGGTCGACGTCGGGGTCCAGGCGGTAGATCCACGCGTCGAGCTCCGAGGAGATCGGATACAGGCCGTGAGTGTCGGCGACGCGCCGGGCGTAGCGCAGAGCCCGCCAGCGGGTGTCGGCGCGGATCGCGGCATACCAGGCCGGCTGCTGATGGACCCGCTGCTGCGGGGACCACTTGTCCGAGCCCATCCGGCCCAGATACGTCGTGTAGATCGCCTTGATGAAGTCCTGATAGTCCTCGCGTTCAGCCTCGCGGGCCTCGATCAGCTTGGCGCGCAGCACATCTGCCCACGTGCGCAGCATCCGTCCCTGCTGGGGCCACACCCATGCCGCATCGACATCCAGTTCGGCCACACTCAACCCCGCCCCACCCAGTTCCACCGGGGCGGTCAGATGCTGCACCGCCCGGGTGGTCACCCACACCGTGACCCCGGTGTCCCATTTCATCACCGGATGCGGCAACGGCAACCTCTTGGTCAGCCCGTCGAGATCCCCGCCCGCCGGCAGCGCGATCCGCCACAACCCGAACGGCGGCTTCTGCTCCTCGAACACCGTGGTCGAAATGCGTTGCAGTTCCTTGGGTTCGCCGTATCCGAGTTCAACCTGAACCGCGGAAGCTAGATACGCCGCGCGTTGGTCGACCTCGACGTCGACCTGATCGCCGATCGCGCGGTGAGGTCGGTGATCCCAGGTCTGCGGGACGATCGGCTCGAGTTGCCCGCCGGACTCCACCGCAACCTGCACCGGCAGCGGGCACGCCTCGACGGTCTTCTGCCCTTGACGGCCGCGGCGGCGGACCGCGTCGAGCACCTGGGCGCCGACCGTGGCCCACCGCGACGCCGGGGCCACCCCCTCGGCAATCCCGGACAGCCACACCATCCGCTGCGCCAACAACCGCACCGCCGCGGTTTCGTCCTCGGGCAGCTCGGTGGCGCTGTTCTCCCAGCCGGCCACCCCCATGTCTCCGGGGCGCTGCGCCGGCGGATCGGTGTAGAGCAACGGGATCAGCACCACATGGGCGTTGCGGGCCTGTCCCTCATCGGTATCGCCGAACTTGCAGGTGAACCACCCCGATTGACTCCAGGACACATCGCAGCCGAACAGTCGGCTGACCGTCGCCGCGGCGTCGATCGGGGTCTCACTGTCGGTGGGAAATCCGATCGTCTCCAACGCCTCATAGGTCAACCACAGCTGCGGCAGATCCTTGGGCTTGCGGGGCCAGCGCCAGCCCAGCAACGCACCCAGTGCGCTGCCCTCGGGCATCGGACCGGCCAGCACCGTCCCCGAGGGTGCGACCACCCCGCGGCTGGTGATCAGCACGATGCGCCCATCAGCGGTGATCGGCTCCTCCCACACCCGCGTCTTCGGCACCCACCACTGCGGCCCGGCCCCGGCATCGTCTGCAACATCACCCGGAGAGGTCTCCCCCGCGGCGGTATCGTCCTCGGCTGCGGGGGTATCGAGGTGGGCCTGCTCCCACCCAGTGACGCTCTGCTCCAGCCACCCCCGCGTCACACCGGTCTCCCGGTCGGGATCTCCGATCACCACGTCCGGCTCGGGAAAACCGGTCGGCAAGGTGGTGCGCGCGATCCGGGTCAACACCTGCTGGCGCGACAACGCCACCACCGGCGCCAGCCGACCGCGGTCAGCGGCCATCCAGGCCACGATGTCGTCGAACTCGCCGCCATCATCGCCAGTGACGAGATAGCCCCGCCCGCCGGTGTAGATCCAGTGCTCACTCATCGATCGGTCCCCCGCTCCGGCGGCGGTGGCGGGAGATGCGCCGACAGCGCATCGGGCAGCCGGCCCAGCCGCCAGCGCCGGCGCAGCGACTCCACCGCACTGGCCGTCCGCCCGACCCGCAGCGCGGCTTGGGGCACCGTCAGCGACACGTCCAGGGCCACCCGCGCATCCGGGATCGACCACGGTTGGCGACGCGCCGAACTCTCCGCGGCGGTGCGCAGCGCCCGGTTGCGGATATAGCGCGCCTGCCGCGTCTCCACTGAACCCCCCGACATCACCCCACCGTATCAGGTATCACGGTCAGAATACCTGAGGGGCACACCCGCGACGCTCAGTCCGCTTTCGTTGCGCCAGCGATGATTTGAACGATCGCATCGATCGACACCGGGGCCAAATCCCAGGCGTCCAGGCCGACATGAATGCTGCGCGGCGCGCTGAGGCGTTGGGCGCTGTGGGTGTGTCCGTGCAGCAGCCAGGCCCCACGATCGGGTAGCCGCCACTGGTCGAACCGGGCGCCGCGATCGCCGTCGTCCTGCTCGGCGCCGAGATAGGGGAAGTGTGACAACAGCAGCGGGTGGCCGGCCAGGGTGCGGCGCGCCGACTGCTGCACCGAGGCGAACACCTCCAGATAGCCGGGCAGCACTTTGTGGGCGCTCTCATGCATCGGATGCGCGCCGTCGTGGTTGCCCGGAATCAGGTGTTTGACCCCCGGCCGATCGGCGATCCAGGCCAACGCGCGCTGCTGGCTGCCGCGACCGCCCCCGGAGATGTCACCGAGCAGCCACACCACGTCGGCAGCTGCTACACGGGCGTCCCAGCGGCGGGCCAGCTCGGCGTCATGCCCAGCCGGGTCCTCGAATCCCCGCAGTCCGGCGACCAGCCGGTGACCGATGTGCAGATCAGCGGTGTAGAACACTCCGGTGCGCACGTATCGCCGTCACCATCAGGCGGCCACCACAATCGCCGCGGCGATCACCAGTCCCGCCAGCACGATCGCCACCGCGACGATGAGCGCGGCCTTGATCTGAGCCGCGGCATGCACCTGGCTGGCGCGCTCGACGTCCAGCTGGCAAGCGATGCTCTGCATGCTCGGCGCTGCCGCCGTCCACGGCATCGGATCCTCCACCGCATCAGCCTAACCCGGTACGAATTTCGCCACCGGTGGTAACTCGGCAACCGCGCCGAGACCTCCCCCGCGCTGTTCAACCCGTTTGTACGCCTGGGCGTGCGGGGACCGCGTCGGGTCACGAAATGCCCGGTACACCGCCGGACGCTACGCACAAACCGATGATTGTCTACGGCTTATCCGTAGAAACACCTCCGCGCATCTTGCGCGCAAGTTCGACTTTATCGCGGGCGACTGCACCCATGAGGCTGCGGATGTTCTCTGGCGATCGGAACAGATGGACGGTCTCTTGCCAGGAGTCATAGTCGGCGGCCGACATGAGGACGGCATCGCCTCCCTTGGAGGTGATGCGCACCGGCTCGTGGTCGGTGGTGACCTGATCGAGCAGCGAGAATAGGCGTTGCCGGGCCTCGCTGGCGCTGATGGACATTCCGCTCCCCAAGTCCGCTGTCTGCAATGTGAATGTACGGAAAAACAGGGACCCCCGAATCGAACACGCCGACTGCTCGCTTGCGGGCTGGCGCAGCTACCTGCGAGTACACTGAATGAGGTGCTGTTAGTGCGCCCAAAATCCGATTAGCTGGCCGCCACGCCCACTAGTGAGATGTTCTCTCCTTGCCTGCCTCGCAGGTAAACTTGCCGCACATATGCAGTAGCACGACTGTGTCCATATCCAGTCGCTCCCGTGAACCCCCCCTCGCACCTTGTTGACGGGTTCACGCAGCAACCGCGCGAACAGTCAATTCCGTAAGTTATCCAGCCATCCAAAGATATTGCTGGACTGATCTTTTCATGGTTCGACCATGAGAGGGCGCGCTTGGTTTTGCGCGTCGAAGCCGGGTCTTCCCGGCTTTTTTTGTGCCCGGCCATCGGTCGGGCACTTTCTGTTGGTACACCTCGCAAGGAGGTCAATGTGGTCGTCTCGGACGCGTGGAATCTGGTCTGGATTCTGCTTGTACTGGTGATGGTCAACCGGGCGGTGTTCTGCCGGCGCGATGAGCCGATGGAACGCATCATCGCCTTCCTCAAAGGGCTGGCCGAGATAGTTCGCGAGTGGCGGCGTTAGCCCTGCTGTGATGAGCACTCTTCCCGCCAGGAGAACCCTGCCGATGCCGCCGTAACCGCCTGCGCGCCGGACGCCCACCGTCAGCGGCCCCCGCACGCGCACACAACGCTGGCTTTCGCCTCGCAGTCGTCGAAATCTCGATTTCGACGCGCGAGGCTTTTTCATGCCCAAACACGGGCCCGACCGACCTCATCTGGGGGTCACGCTAGCCAGCCTGGAGAGACTCGCGAAGCATTGGGGCAGTGGTCATCTGAAGAAGTCGGGTGCCTTGCCTGCAGGGTTATTCAATTCCAGTTGAACAGCGACCTCACCGAGCACATCCTCAAGAGGCTCATACCGAGTGGGCAGCTCACGGTCCGTGTATTCGATCTCCAACTTGCCGTGCTTCGCAGTAAGCGCGCCGTTGGAGAGTGGCCAGTAAAGCGGAGCAGCTAGCACTGTCGATGCGAGCGCAGACGCACTGAGATCAACGAACTCCCCTTGGTTCTTCCGCGATGCGCCCGCAGATGCGAGGCGACCGGGACTCTGCCACACGTGTCCGTCGAGGGTGATCAAGGTGAAGGAATCGACCTTCCCTTTCGAATCACCTCCCACGCTCACTCCCACTGGAATGCCCACAGGTGACTTCACCGAGAAAAAGAAATCGAGAACTCCCCGTCGGTACATTCTGTAAGAACCCGCGGGAGTCTTGGCACTGAGATGCCTCGATAATCTGACTAGCAGTTGGCGAAGCTCAGGCTCTAGTTTCGCCCCGATTTGAGCAGCTCGCCCCTGCTCGCCCTCAGCCTGTGACGCCTTATTTCGACGGTCGATCCGGGCCCGAGCGACAGCATCGTCGAATCCATCCATTTCTCCTCCAACTCAGCTGGCTGACAGGTACCGATGACGGTGACGATAGCCGTCATGCTCACATCGTTCGTTCGTCCAACTGCTGGACGTAACCGTTCGATGAGCAGCGGACTGGATTGGCCGTCAGGATGGTTGAAACAGTCCCATCCTGGAACGGAGTCCCGAGAGGAGGTGGTTTTGGATGACATCAACGCAGACAGGCGCGGCAATCAGAAGCGCCCGCGAAGCAGCCCAGCTGTCCCAACGGGCACTTGAAGACCGCACGGGGATATCGCAATCGACACTCAGCCGCATCCTCTCCGGCAAGCGACCAGCCAAAATGACCGAGATCATCCAGATCTCCGACGCGACCGGCTGCACCGTGGCCCAACTGACCGAAACCGCCATCGCTGATCGGGTGCAATGCGCCGCTCGTCCATCGAACGGCCCGGCCATGGAAAAGATGCGCCAGCGACTCCTGCACTACATCGAACTGGACGCCTACCTGGACGACCAGGCAATCCCTGCACCCCGGTGACGGCTGAGGGCGGATCAGTCTCTTCGAAGTTATGCTGCGATGGCTTCCAGCGCCACAGAGTGTGGCCGTTCGAGCGCCTCGGTGCGCAACGATCAGCCCCGCTTCGTTGCGCGCAGCGCGTCGTTTATCAGCGCGCATCCTGCTGCACGAGTGCGTGCATCGCTGTCATCGGCGAGATCGGCGCCGGCAATCAGTCGCGGCGCGGTATGGATAGTGAATGTCAAACTGCCCGTGCCCCGTTCGGCGATCTGTGTCGCGGTCAATGCGCTGATGTCGAGGATCCGCAGGGTGAGGTTTCCTTGCGGGCTGTCAATCAGATAGAAGTCGGCGACCAATCGCTGTGCGGTGTCGGCGCTGACGTAGGCGTCGGCGGCTCCACTGGCCGCCAGTCCGAGACTGTAGCTCTCGGCTGCGCTGATCCCGGTGGGGAGTACGCCGCCGGCGGTCAGCAGATCCGGCACGTCGCGTGCGCCGACCCGGTAGCGGCGCACGGCGCGCGCCCGCAGTGACATCCACCGTTGCACTTTCTCGCAAGCCGCAGACGCGTCGCAGGCATGAGCCAGACGGTTGCGCAGGCGGTATCGCTCGCTGGCGGCCAGGCCGTCGCCAAGCCCGTCGCACATCGCCGCGGCCGCCCAGGCGGTGCGTACCGCGAACGGCCGTCCGGTGGCTCCTACGCTGATCAGATCGGCGTGTCGGTCGACGCTATCGGCGTCGACAAGCCACTGATTGCCCGCGCGCGTCGCTGTCAAGCGCCCAGCGGTGATCAGCGCGCGCACCCGCGAGGGGTGAACTCCGAGGCGGCGCGCCACCTGCCCAGTGGTGAACACATCCGGCATGTACACAACTATAGCGTACACGCTATAGTTGTGTACATCGACGCTGGTAAATCGCAGGCGGATGAGTACGCCCTTAGCCCTTCCCCACGCCCGTGGCGTGGTCCTCGTCTGACGCTGCCGCGCTCAGTCGCCGCATAATCAGGTCGCGGTGAAAGGCGTCGAGATGGTCGAGGGCGGCCAGCGCGGCAATCGGGTTGATCACGACGCCTGGTCTCCGGCGGCGATGCGCTGAGCGCGGGTGGTGCGGGTGGCCGGCGGCGGCGTGGGTTCCTCGAACGGTGATGGCGGGGCGGGCTGGGGCACCGTCGTGCTGGGCACTGGTTGATCGTCGGGCAGCGGCGGCGATTGCGGCACCCCTGGGCCGCCCGGTCCCGACAGTTCGATTGAGTCCGGTGGCGGGTCGGCCGGCACCGGTGGTGATTGTGGCCCCGGTGGTGCTGGGTTTTCCGTGGGCGGCGGCGCGGAGGTGCGCATCGAGAGGGTTGGATCGGTCTCGGTCGGGCGGAAGATGCCCTGAAATCCCTTCTGGTCCTTCATTACCTCGTCGAGGGTGTGTGTGACGCCGGGCTCGCTGGGGTCGGCGACCAGGCCCGGGGCTACGGCCACCATGGTCTTGTCCTGCCACTTGAGCACGTCGCCGGGCTGCATGTCCGAGGGGTCGACCTTGGCGCCGGGGTTCTTGCCGTCGCCGGGCAGCTCCAGCCCGGCGGGGCTGTAGGCCTTCTGCGCGGCGTCCCCACCCGGCGAGGCGTTGTCGATTGCGTTCTGGGCCGCGTCGGCGGCCTGCTTGTTCGGCGCGTCGATGACCTTGCCGTCGGGCAGGGTGACCGTCGGTTTGGCGCCCGTGGCGTTACTTGTCGGCGTCACTGTGGGCTGGCCAGTGGTTCCAGGGGTCCCGGTCGCTGCGACCGGTTCGCCGCCGGCGGTCGTCCCCGGGGAACTGGGTGGCGGCGGTGCGGTCTGCGGCCCGGCATTGAGCGGGGCGATCGAGGGCTTTTTCTCGTCAGCCTTCCCGGCATCGGGGTCGGCCAGCTTGCTCAGCGGCTTGACCGCATCCGACAGCGGCGACAACAGGCTCCCACCGCCGCCCATCGGGCTGCCCCCACCTAGGCCACCCAGCGGATTCATCCCGCCGAGCCCGCCCAGCGGGTTGCCGCCCATCGGCATACCTGCCCCGAACGGCGCCGCCGCCTTGGACAGCAGATCCTCCAGCCCGCCCTTACTCGGTGCCGGATCGGCCGGCGGTGCACCCGCCGCGGCGGCCGCAGAGTCGATCCCGGGCAGCGGTGTCCCCGCCGCATGGGCCGGAACGGCGGGGCCACCGCTGGGGTTTTCGGGCACACCCTGCGCGGTGGTGGCTGCCGACTTCACCGCCGAGGTGACCGACTCCAGCGCAGTGGCTTCCGCGGTCAGCAGCCCGTCCCAGTCCCCCTCCTCCAGCCCTGCAGCGGTGGTGTTGAACGTCGCGATCGCGTTGCTGATCGCATCGCGGCCCGCCTCGGTGACATTCGCCGAGGCATCCACCGCGGCCTTGAACGCCTGTGCCGCCGAATCAAACTCGTCTTCGATGCGTTTGAAGTCCTGCCGCACCGTGTCGTACTGATCTATTCCTGAACCCTGTCCGCTGCCGGTGCTGAACGGGAATTCCGGCAGCGCACTGCGGGCGGGGGTGCCGCTGCCGAACAGCTCGTAGAGCCGGGCGAAAACAGTGGTCATCTGATTGGGGATGTCGGGATCGACATCGGTGGCCCACTGCGGGTACTGCGGTTGCGTCATTCCGGCCGGCACGCTGACCGGCGTGCTCTGCAACGCCGAATCGGGCCGCTGATCGGCCAGCGGGCCGACCTGGCGGCCCTCAGCATCAACCGGCACGAAACCACCACCGTCGGGGCGGGCCTGGTACTGCGGCCGTATCGGTTCGGCGATCGGGGTGAAATCCTTGTTGGCCTTGGTAACCGTGCCGTCGGAGTTCTGGATCCAGTTCTGCTCGTTGTCGGCGTCGCGGTAGACGATCGTGCCGTCGGCCGGCAGTGGGGTGCCGTCGCCGAACACCAGGGCGCGCGGCTGGTCGCGCTCATCGGTGTTGAACCGGATGTTTGGATCCCCGTAGGCGTGGTTCGCCCGCTCAAGGACCTGCCCCCAGTACGGGTCGTCCTTGCCGATATTCCAGAACTCACCGTTGGGTCGCCAGCCCCGATTCCAGCCCATCGCGAACCCGACCCTCTGAGCCGGGTCCCAATGCGTCAGATCACTGAAAACCATTGCTTCGCCGCTCATTACAGAGCCCCTCTTTCCTTGGCTGCGGCGTCGGCCGCGGCATACCATTTCTGCCCGTCGCCGCGGCGCAGATCCTCGGCCGCCGCGGTGATGGTGTCGACCGACAGTCCCCCGATCGCGGTGATGCGCGAGATCCACAGCGCGACTCCGCGGGGATCGGCCCCCGCATCGACGCGCTGTTTGAGGAGGTCGAGCTGGGCGCGCGTGAGCACCGCTGACGGCTGTGGTGTGGCGTCCATTTTTCCGAGGTCCCTTCCCTCATGAGGCCCATACCGCGGGTGCGGTCCGGTGTTGTGCGGCGGCCACCAGGTCCTCGGCGACCAAGTACACCGCCGGCTTCCCGGCAGTGCTCTGCCCCAGGGGGTCGACGTGCACGACCCGCAGCTGCTGCCCTGGTCCCAGGATCGACTCGTCCTCATACGGATTGGCCGACACCGACCGGATGGGCAGTGCGGCACGGGACTGGATCACCATGACGTAGGCCTGCTCATCGGCGGCGAATTCCAGCGCCACCGCCGTGTTGTGCGAGGCACTGGCGATCTGTCCGAGGTCGACCCGCGCCCCGACCGGATACACCGTGTCAAAGAGCGCCCGCTGATCCCAGCCCTCGGGGACCGGGACACCGCGCAACACTATGGCGGCCGGCCTCCGATCGGCGTGGGCGTGCTCGGTGAACGTGTCCAGCACCGCCACCACCCGATCGGCCATCGCCCGGGCAGCGGGCGCCACAGGCGGAGGTTCGTCCCCGGTGACTGCGCGGTTCATCTCCGGTGACCAACCGGCGGTGTAGGCGGTGATCGCTTCCCGATCAGGCTCGGACAGACCGTCGAGGAAATCGTCGACGTCGTTGTCCTGCCAGGTCTGCACCCGCCCCCACCGGTTGGTGTAGAACTCCCAGGCCTCCGGGTCCCCGGCACGCTCGGCGATGACCGGGTAGTCCGCGACCGAATCGGCACCGTGGGCACGAATGCCGCACCGCCGCAACGCCTCGACACGCTGACACTCCTCGGCCTGGCGCTCCAGCGCCGCGACCAACTCCACCGACGACTGATAACGGGCACGCTGATGCCCCGAACAGCGCCGCGGCCCGCCCGGTTCTCGACTACTGCGGCACACACGGTGTAAGTACCGAAAATTCACGGGCTTTCCGTCACCGCCGCCGGCGGGAAGTCGCCGAAGATGCCGCGCTCGTCCCCAGTCAACGCCCAGGTGTTCTGGCGATCGGCGGCCGCGGCCAGGCGGTCTCGGCGGCGCCGGTCCCAGCGCCAAGAGACGATCACCAGGGCGAGGACCGCCAGCAGCGGTACCAGCCACGCCCACTGCCACACCATGCAGGCGACCCAGAACACGAGCAGCGTGGTCCACGCCGGATGCCGCTGACACCAGTCGCGGTGCGGTGCGACCGGCACCGGCACCGGCACCGGCACCGCGGCTACCGGAGCAGCAGCGACTGCGGCGGTCCACTGCCGGCCGTCCCAGAACCGGTACGCCGCAGCGCGGGTCGGATCGAGATACCAGCCCGCCAACACGGCCATGGCAGTCAGGCCACCGCGGGGGCCAGGCCACCGGCGGCCAGCAGCAGCAACAGCCGGTCGCGGGCGTCATCATCGGCCGGGTCGTCATGCAGCTCGTCGCAGGCGATCTTCACCAGACGCCGCCACGACGCACGGGACACCACACCGTCATGCGCACCGACACCGTTGGAGGAAGCCGCCGGCACCCGACCCAGCAGCTGCCGCAACCGGCCAGCAGCCGCCGCGTCATCCGGGTCGCAGTACAAGTCATCGCACGCTTCCTGAACCTGAAACCGCATCCGCTTGGCCATCTCAAGACCTCCCACACCCACAGGGCAACTAGTTCGTTTGACTATTGGCAACTACTTCAGTTGATGCTGCCACGCCAACCCGTAAACATCAACCTGATTTGATGTTGTTCGGTCGTTAGATTTGATGCACGGCGAGCTAGGGTGGGCGAATGGCGTTCGACGAACTCACCGATGATGAGTTGACCTCAGAGCGTCGGCGGATCTTTGCGGGCGCGACCGAGGCCGCCCAGCTCGCCGCCGCGCAACGGCTCGCGGCCGAGCTTGGCCATCTCATGACGGCGCAAGGTGTCATCGATACCTTGGCGGTTGGTGACACCGATCTGCCGCACTACGACCTCGTGAAGGCCTTCGAGAAACGGTGGGCGCTGCTTGTGGTGCGGCTCCTGGCCGGCGTCGTTGTACAACCGGCGGCGGCAGTATCTGACGCGCGCGAGCGCGGCGCGACGGTGCCTGAAATCGCCGAGGCTCTCGGCCTCACCACTCAAGGTGTGTACGCGACCTATCGGGACCAGGTTGTCGGCCGCGGTCAACGCTCCCGCGCGAAATAGGGCCAGAGATTTCTGGGGACGCGCTATCGCTGTAGCGCGTCAGACCGACCCGTCCGTAAGGAATGCCTAGCCCCATGTCCACGCGCAAGAAAAAACGGAACCAGCCAAAGCGAAAGATCATCGCTCCGTTGCTGCCAACCACTCTTGATCTCCCGGTATGGGAATACCGGGAGTACGCCGGCGCTGTCGCCGCCGACACCGGGCAGACCGCCGATGAGGTGCTGGACCGTCTGCTCATCAGGCGGATTCGGGTCATCTCTCCGGGCTCCGAGCGCATCGACGAAATGACGCCCGCCCACTTCGCCAGGGAATTCGCCGATGAGCGCGACGACGCCACGGGCGACCTCCACGAGTGGCTCGCAGACATGACCGCGCTACACAACGGCGGTTTCTGCGAGTGGGACGCCGTACTCCGCGCCCATCGACTCACCTATCGCGACCACCCATGGCCGGTTCGGGAGAGTTGAGTCATAAAGGCGGGAACGCCCGCCGGCGGTAGCGCCACGAAACGTGGGCCAGCTCGGTCGCAGTCGGCGCCAGGGCGGCTGGTTCGGTGGCCGGTCTATCGGTCCTGTGAGTGGCCGTACTGGTCGCCACGGGCCGTGCGGGCGGGTGATCTTGCGGGCATTTCGCGGCGTGCAGGCGGTCACCGTCGTGCCTTCGGGCGAGTGATCGTTGCGCGGATTTCGGCGAGCATCGCGGCGCGGTGACTGGGGTTGGCTGGCGTCGAGATTGGTCCTGGAATGGCGCCCTGCGGTGGTGAGAGCGGGGAGGATAGGGCCGCGCTCGCAAACGGGCTGTTGTCCGGGCTGGCGGCGTTCACGCCGCCTCGGTGCGCCCCATCGGGGCGCACCGGAAGTCGCCGGAGTCGAGTCGCGAGGAACGCGCCTGGACGCTCGATGTGGTCGGGCCAGGTCCAGCGGCGCGCGCTCATGTCGGCGTTCAGCGCTGCGGTGATGGACCGCGCGGTCCAAGCATCGAGATCGAGTCCGGAGCGGGTGAGCGCGTCGCAGATGTGGCCGATGTGACCCCGGTCGAGACCATGGCAGAGCGGCCTCCGGCCACCTTCGGTGCTGACGAGTTCGGCGGCGAGTCGCTGTACGTGCAGGGGCCGCGGCGCGGAGCGCCGTGCGGCCCTCTGCTGGGGTTGTTTCGAGGGAGATTTCTTGTTCGGCGCGCGCTTGCGCGTGCTTGGTGAGTTCTTCTGAAGGTGAGATAACCACCTCTCCCTACGGGAGGGTGGTAGGGGGACATTTTCCACAGGCTGGGCGTCGCCAGAGCCGGGCGTGATCGGTGGGTTGGCTGCGGTTTCACGCTCAGGTCGTCGGCTGATCAGGTGCCAGACCGAAGGCCGATTGCCGGCGGTGTGTCCGGTGTTGGAGCCATGCCCACGCGCAGCCTCGATCGCGAACCCGGCCGCGCCAAGCACCTGCCACGCCCGCTGCACGGTCTTGATTGCGCAGCCCAACTCCTCGGCGATCCGCGCCCGGGTGACCGCCGCATTTCGCCCCGTACCGTGATCGGCGAACTTCGCCCACAGCCGGGCGACCGCCACCACCGTGGCCGGCGAAATCGACACCCGCGTGTCCTCGCGCACCTCCCGTAGCCCAGGCCCGACGGCCCACGTACTCACCGCCGACACCCAGCCCCGCCGCGACGTCCACACCGGCACCGACGGCTCTACGCACCCGACCTGCTGCACCCACTCACGCCGGCGCACCGAACGCTGCGCACGCGCAAACCGCGCCGCCGACCCACCACCGCTGGCACTGGCTGGTGTTGGGAAGCCACCCATCCGTGACGGCGGTCCACCACGACCAGGACCACGCCCCCGCCCGCCGCGCGCAGAACGCGCCGAGCAGTCCGCCGCGCTCACGATGCCCACAGCGGTGCTCACCACGTGACCACCACGGTCCGTGGCCAGCACCCCGCGGCCATAACCGCGGCGGCGCCGGTGACCGCGCAGTGCCGCGCAGTGCCGTGCTGCCGCGCACAGGCCGCGCGACCCTCAGCGGTGCCCAGCCAGATTTCACAATCGCCCAGCCGACCCGCGCGGCTGGGCCACATCGGTGTCGTGGCTGGCGCGCACCCGGCGCGCACCCGGCGCGCACGCCCAACCGCGGAGCGCGCAGCAACGCGCAGCGCACGATCAGGGGACGAAAAATTTATGTCACGATTTGCGCGCCCTGGTGTACCTGATTCGGGGTATGCGCTACCGTGAGAGCTGCCTGTCAAAGCAGTCCCTTCGGGGAAACCGGGGTGCCAGCCCCACACCGAGCCGAGCGTCAACTCGACTCGAAAACTTCAGAAACGAAGACCTACGAAGCCCCTGGTTCCCGCCGGGGGCTTCGAGGCGTTTAAGGCCTGAAGCTTCGTGGTGCTACCGCACCCGAACTATTCAGATGTCTGAGAGGCCCGGCGCGGGAGTCGCGCCAGATGCGTGTCAGATCGCCAGCTGCAACCTCCCGTTGTCGATGACGTGGGTGGCGGGGGTTTCCCCGAGCATGAGACGAGCTATATGGGGCCGGCGGGCGAGGTCAGGGCGTCCGATCACAGCGGCCGCTAGGTCGCCGAGCAGCGTCGTCCGCTTGGCGCCGATACGGGCGGTGATCTGCTCCAGGCTTACGCAGACGGGCGCAGGGAGTCTGGATGCGATGGTCAGACACCCCGGTAGGGCGCGAGGGCCGTCGTAGCCGCCTAGGGGCCATTCGGTGGGTGGGCTGATGTCGAAGCGAACAGCCTCAATGAGGTCCGTGCGGCCGACTAGAGCGGCCGCAGCGTCGGCCAGAAGTGTGGAGCGCTCGACGCCGGTCTCGGCTGACAGTTTGTCGATACCGTCGCGCACGCCGGCCACCACCGGAGCGATGACAAGGACCCTTGAACCCTTGTGTCGTTGACCCATACCGCACACTCAAACGTCAGAAACTGTATTAGTCACGCGCGACACGCTCTAAACTTAGGGTTGCTTTTTCGAACATCGACACGCCGTGTGAACTGCCAATGAGGCCACCCCCCTTGACAAGGGGGGTACGCTGACCGTGCAACGGAGTGATAAGGGCAGCGTAAAGCCCTTGCATGAAGAAATGCTTGTAAAGCATTCACGCAGGTCAGGTACATGTATGTATGCATGTTCCGATACATGTGAATTCACCCGTGACAGGTGATTGATCTTGGTGTCGGCGCGGTTTCAACGCATGCCCCGGGTCCTTCGAAGCGACGTGGCTATTTCGATCGAGGCGGGTCAGATTCACGGAGCGATCACCGTGTCGAGCCAGACCACCGCGGCGGCGAAGGCAGTAATACCGGCGATGACGGCAGTCGCAACGTTGCGGTTGCCACTGAGGTAGGTCAGCCCACCTGCGCCGCCGCCGATAAGCATCGCGAAGAGCAACACGACCGCCGAGCGCAAGGACAGCAAGGGTTGCTTGTCAGGGTTCGTCTTTGACATGCGCAGAACGTTAGGGATGAGGGGTGCAGACCAACGCCGACGCGGCTGCGCCACATTCCCAGTGTCTCGGCCCACGCGCGTCACGCCGTGAACCTCGCCAGGGAAATCTCGCCCCGAACACGGCCAGGCGCGCGCAGGTGGGGGTGATGATCCGCTCCTGCCAGCATCGAGACGGGTGTCCGGTGGAGATGCCAGGACGCGCACAAGGTGCGCGTGCGTGCGTTTCTAGCTGGGCTCCCCTGCTACCTAGGTGCGCGTCCGGCACGCGCTCTTACGACGCCACCGCGTCGGAAGCGGGAAGATACTTGCGCAGCATTGCCCATTGATAAAGAGCGTTGGAGAACGCGCTGGCTGCCGACGCGATAAGCAATCCGAGTGCGGCTTCTGTCGCGTATCCCTGCATGAGATAGGGCAGTCCCTCGCCATTGCCGTTGTCGAGCTGGCCGACCGCGACGGTGCGAACGTCGACCCGCGCAGCGTGCTCTAGATCGCGCAGCGTGCGACGCTCGCTATCTAGCTCCTCCCATAAGGGGTGGAGTGCTGCAATCCGTGCGGGCGCTGTCGTCTGGTTGTCGATCAGAGTGCTGAATAGCCGCTGGCGGACATCGCTGTGCCACACACCGTGAGACAGCGTCTCAGCGTCGTTGTGCGCTTCGAAAGCACAGCTGAGTGCCTGTAGTCGCTGCGCGGTTTCGGCGGTGATCGCGCGCGCCTTTTGGCGTAGTCCCGGACTGACTTGGAGCTCAACGCGGGTGGCCGTGGGTCCTCGCAGAATGGACGAGGTCAGCAATTCCGGATGTGCGCGTTCGGTCGCATCGACGTAGGCGAAGGGCACGTTGGAGGCGACGCCCGGAGGGCTGAAAAGTGTCGAAGCGAGCGCGGTGAGTGTCCCGCCGACTGCTGCGGCGTACTCAACGATCACCCGTGCCGGATCAATCAAGCCTTCCCACCGCGCGGACTCCGAGTGGTTCCAAGGCAGCTCGATATTCGCCGGAAGAACGGCATTGATGGGCATCCAGCCGCGGCCGCGATCGCTGGTGACAACGAGGTGCTTGCGTCCGCTGACGGCCACCATTCCTGCGGCCCACTGCACATGGTCGGAGCCCCCCACTGCCTCCAGCGTGATGCGAACGGCGGCCAGGTCCTCATTGATGAACGTCTGTTCAAACGGCGGTGGTGGTGCCACGAATGCGGCCGGAACGATCAACGGATCGTGGCCACCGCTGAGAGGAACAAGAGGTGTGGCACCGCCTCGATCGCTCGCAGGTGGGCCGTACTGGTGGGTCTGCGAGGAATGCGAAATGGGTGTTGCGGAGTTCGGGGACGGCCCAGTAGAGGACGCCGAACTGGCAGGGCTCGGAGCCGCCGACTGCGGCGGAGGCGTAGGGCTACCCGCAGCGGGACCGGACACCGCGGGAGCGTGCACCCCCGGCGGAGCCACAGCAGGGGGCGGCGGGGCAAGTGCACTTCCCGGCGAAACCGGCGAAACCGGAGAGACCGTGGGTGCTGGCGGAACTGGTGGAGGGGCCGGGACCGCACCTGCAGCCGCCGACGCGATCGGGCTGGCCGCCGCGCTTACCGGAGAGACCGCAGCACTCGGCGCAGCGCCCGCCGACGCTAGGCCTGCTGACATCGGAGCAACGCTGGTACCTGTGGCTGAAACCCCAGCCGCGGTAGAGGCCGGACCAGCAGACGATGTCGCTTGGTGACCAGACGCCGCCGTCACCGGCGCCGAATCCGCCGCAGGAGACTGCGCAGGTGCACCTCCAGTCGTGGTCGACGACGCAGGAGAACCGGACGGCGTGGAGCTGCTGCTGGGCGCGGATGAAGTAGGCGCCGTGCTGGGGGTTGATGATGAGCTGGCCGCTGCGGGCGATCCCGAACTTGCCGGCGTGCCAGCGCTGCCCCCACTCGGCGTTGCGGAGGAGGGTCCGCCGGCCGACGAACTCCCCCCGCCGGGGAGCGATGATGCTCCCCCGCCGGTTCCAGGGGCCGAAGTGCTACTGCTGGCCGACTGTGCGGACAGCGCTGAAGTGGTCCCGCCTTGGGTGGGGCCGGCCGTGGAATTGCTGCCGGGCTGAGTGGACGGTGCGCCGCCGGAGCTTGGTCCTTGGCTGCTGCTGCTGGCCGATTCTGCGGGAGCTGGTGCACTCTCGGTCGTCGGGCCAGCGCTGCTACTACTCATTGGGGTAGCGCTCTGTTGCGCGCCTAGCGGTGTCGGCCCAGCGGTGCTGCTGGAGGCCCCGTTGCCCCCGGGCATGGAGAGGCCGGCAGGGATTTGTCCGGCCCAACTGGGTACGGCAGCGATAGCGCCCATGGCGGCGTCTGAGATCGCGCGTATCTGTTCCTTGGCGGCCGTCTTGACCTTTTCGATGAGCGCATCGACGTCGATTTTGGCCAATTCGTACGCGGGACGCGCCGCCTCGTAGGCGGCTATCGCCGCTTCCGCCTCGGCGACAACGCCGGCCATCGCCAACTGCGATGCACCTAGCGTGGTCGCCCATGAATCCAAACACGCCGAGGCTTCGGCGGCTTTTGCCGCAACGACCCCGACCTCGATGAAGTACTTGACCCAGCTTTCAGAGATAACGTCGGCCAAGTCCCCTTGGCCGTAGTTGAGAAGCCGAACAGCGCCAACCTGGCCGTCCGCCGACACACTGGCCAGGTGCCCAGAAAGTTTCTTGAGTTCCAGGGAACGTTGCATCAGATCCGCTGGTTCCAGCTTGTCCTCAAACAGGCCCTGTAGAAGTTCAGTGGCATTCGGTCCAGGCGGTATCGGGGGCATAGGAAAGGCCTCCTAGCCAGCTACGTCGCAGAGCTGATCGAGCTGACCCTTGGCAACATTTCCCGCGACCCCGTCCGCCTGCGTGTATGTGTGCTCACTGAGCATGCGCATCTCATTACGGCGTGCCGAGACGTACTCGTTCGCGACAGCTGCAACGTCAGCAGGCGCTTGTTCAATCTTGGGCTCGAAGAGGTCCAGGGCCTTGGTCACAGCAGCGTTGAGGTTGCCTACATAGACGTCGATGTTGGGCGTGCTCCAGTTCCACCCGGCGGGAAGTCCGGGAATCGCATCCAGCGCTGACCTGGTGGACCGCCAGGCTGCGCACGTGGAGCTGGCGGCGGGTTCGGCTGCTGGCGCATCCCCAGAAGCGGGTGCCGTCACGTTCGGACCGCCGTTAGCGGTGGATGGTGGAGCGTCTTTACCGCTAAGGGCGATGAAGGCAGCACCAGCGATCAGAGCGCCAGCGATCACGATGCCAGCGAAGATGATCCAAAGGGAGCGTCCAGCCTTCGCTGGCGCTGGCGGGTAATAGGGGTATGCCTGCGGCCCCTCCCCCGGTGGTGGCTGAGGCGCGTTGTATGGCGCCGGGTGCTGTATCGCTCGCGGCGGGCCTTTGGGTGGCGTGTTCCCCTCCATAGGTCGATGGTAGTAGCGGCCATAGGCCAAAATCGGCGCTCGACCGGGTGCAATCTGGTTCACGGGCAAGGCCTTTCGATGTGATGACGGGGTCACTTACATTGCTACATGTAAGTGTACATGCATGAATATTTACATGTAAGAGAACAAGTGCACAAGAAAGATGCAAGAAAGCATGTTTTTGTTCCTGTAGTTATGTATTCTGTTTCGCATGTCCGCTCCGACTGGTTCGTGTGAAGTTGTCGCTATCGCGCTACAAAAAGGTGGCGTCGGCAAGACCACGACGGCTATCAACCTGGGGGCCAACCTCGCGGCGTCTGGACATCGCGTCCTCGTCATAGACATGGATCAACAGGCTCACAGCACGAAGGGTTTGGGGATCGATCTGGCTCCGGACGCCGCATCCATGTTCGAGGTGCTGCATCCCGACCGAGAGCTACGGGTGCCACTGGAGCAGGTCATTACCTCCAGTGAATTCGGGGTAGACGTGGCGCCGGCCCATCTCGCACTCAAGTCGCTGGAGCGGACAGGCCTGGGCTCGGGTGGGCAGCTGCGTCTTGCGCGTCAGTTGGACGATCTTGTTGAGCGCTATGACTATGTGTTGCTGGACTGTCCGCCTGCGTTGGGTGAGCTGACGACGGCGGCCCTCGCCTCCGCGGACTACGTGCTAGCGGTGTTGAAGGCTGGCCCAGATGAAGTTGACGGACTCGTGGAGTTGGGCAATTCCATTCTGGACGTGCAAGAGACCCTCAACCCGGAGTTGGAGATCCGCTACGTCCTCCTCGCGGACTTCGACGGGAACCCCCGAGCGAGCCGCGACGTGCGCATCCAGCTGCGCGCCGATTGGGGCGACTGGAGTGACGGGGGGTCCTACCTCGGGGAGATCCCACACACGGTGCGCGTCGTAGAAGCGAAGGGGAGGCGGGTGCCCATTCACATTCATGCTCCGACGTGCACTGCCTCTATCGCGTACAGAGACGTCGCACGACGCATTGCAGAAAGGCGGAGCAAGTCATGAGCGGAGCCGGACAGCCGCCTGGGTTGCAGGTTGGTACGACGAGACCGCAGTCGAGGGAAGAGCGGAGAGCAGCCGCGGCGCGCGTCCGAGCCGATGCTGAGTCTGCGTCAGCCGATTCTGAGTCACCATCGCCTGCAGAACCGCCCGCGTCGACACTGCCGCCGGCCGCACCTGTTGCCGGGACTGCCGCGGCCGCTCCACAACAGCCCCTGCAACTGAAGGCGCGCAAGCGCACGGCCAAGAGGCCGTTCGCCACGCAGCTTCGCCCGGAAACGATTGCGCGACTGGACTGGATCAAGGCTCAGGGCTATGCGTTGACCGACACGGTGGACGATGCGATCAACGACTACCTCGATAGAGCTGGCGTGCCTCACCTTGGGGAAGGCGAGTAGCCGCAGTCTCAAAAGTCCGAGTCTGTATAGATCAGCCCGTTTAAAAGGGGCGGGAAGGTGCGCGAAATAATGCGACACCCGCTGTTGGGGATAGTGGAGACACTCCTTCGAGAGGATCGGCCACCACCACTCATGCAGCAGTCGGCAGACAGTCGGCCGTCCGCCGGCCCGTTACCCACGTCTCCGTTGGGGAAAGCAATTCGAGGCTTCGGGTTGGCTGTGGAGGCGGTTGTCGATTCCGATGATGCGGTGGTGTCGGCGGACTGGGAACGCCGGCAGAACACCTTGCGCCGCTGGCGAGACCAAATGCAGTCTGACGCGCCGATTGATCCCGCCGCCGACGTCGCAGCCCGGATAGTTCGCGGCGAGAAGGTTGACCTGGGCGAAGAGATCGCGCCGCGGTGGAAGGAAATGCTCACGGACCTTCAAGAGGCCATGTTGTGGGCGTCCCGCCGTAGCGCCGAAACCGAGCGAAAAGCTAAGGCTCTCTTTGACGGTCACAAGCGGTGCGAGACCATAGAACGCCGCGCCAAGGAACGAATGGCCGAGATCGTCTACGCGGCTGAAGCCCGGATTGCCGAGCGTCCGGAAGAGGACGTGGCCGGCAGACAAGCACTAATCGCCGAAGCCCAGCAGGAGGTAAGGGTGGTCAGTGAGACCGCGATCCAGCGCGTGAGTGTACAAACCCGACACATCCTCGATCTGGACGACAACACGGCAGCGATCAGCGTCGGAGAGTGGCTGGCACGTCACTTGCTCGACCCGTGATGAAGACCCAGACAAACTGGAAGGGACAGGGGGGATGAAAGACCTACTAGCCATTTGGTATGCCGAGCACACAAAGCGCCTAGAAGCTGCTCTTGGTGTGCCGGTAACCCTGGTCGAGAACACCGCCGATCGCGACTACGGTGCGCTGCCAGGACCACCGTGCCGCTACGTCCTGCGCGCCGAGCTGCTCGACGGTGACACCTTGAATGCGTACCGCGATTACATGGCTGGACTGCCCAGCGACTCCGATGATGCCGGATGGTCGGTGTGCGTGCACCGCTGGACAGTTGACGGTTCATTCCTGAAAGCCACCGCCCACACCGAGTGCGGCGCCCCCGAGGGCCTGGCCGCCATCGCCAATGCCGCCGTACGGGAGGCCGGCCACTGCTGTTGACTGGATTCCGGCGCGCGGAGCGGTTATGTCGAGACGGCCGTGCCGCGCAAAGAGGGGTGCACCGTGGCCGCGCTCGCCGTCGTTGACCTTGCATCGGTGGTGTACTCCGCCGGCAAGGTGTTCGACGGGCTGTCCGTTGGCCGACTCGACACCGAGAACTTCCTGCGCTTCGGAAGGCTCGGCGGGATGGCCTCGCGGGCCGACCTTGCACTGCTGGAGGACCTGCGCGACGCGGCGCAGTTCGTCATCGAGCGCGCCGGCCAAACGATCGACTCCGAATTCGTCCGGGCCGTCAACTCCACGATCACCCGTAGCGGTGCCCTGCACCCCGGCCAGCTGCGCACGCAGGCGCAGGCAATCGGTGTGGACACGACGCACGGCCGCCACACCCCGGACCCCCTCACCGAGGGTGGATTGCAGGCTGTTTTGCTTGACGCTGCGATGCGCAGCGCAGACGTTCGGGAGAACGCACTAGACCTGTTCGTGGGTCTCGCCAAGGCGCAACCGTTCGAGGACGGCAACAAGCGCACCGCGGTGTTCGTGGCCAACAGCCTGCTCATCGGCTCCAAAGCGGGCGTCCTGCTCACGGTCCCTGTCGATGACAACGACCCGAGTCTCGCCAGGACGTTCAACGACCTGCTCGCGAGGGCGTACATCTACGGTGAGCACGGCGGTCTGAAGGTGCTACTGAAGAGCTGCGGGTTGACCAGGATCAGCCGCAAGGCCTGACAAGCCGACGTATCAGGTATGCGTGTCGGTAAGGTAGTCAGTTAAGCGTGCACCGCCAGCCGGCCTGTCATCGCCCCAACTACGGTGAGGCGAAGCCGAACCACAGTGTTCCGAAACCTATTGCAATACAGTAAGATAGAGACATGGCCAACGGCGAAGCCGGTACCACCTACGGACACCAAAACCGTTGCGGCACAACGATAAGCAATGCGGAAGGTGGCCGCAGGCCACCCGTACCCAACCCGGCAACTCGAAAACTGTTGCTATATAACAATACTCAATCACCCACATAGGCGCCGCAGGCGCCGCACCCCCTTGCCCGCCGCAGGCGGGCTCCTTCCGCCCGGCGAAGCCGGGGATCTTGGCGCCAGCCGCAGCCAGCCCATGCGCCATCGCGCCGCCAAGGACGCCCGTGCCGCCGGTGACAATGGCAACGCTGCCCTGGAGAGAGAAGAGAGAGTTGAGTTCTTGCGCAGTTATCATCCGAAAATCCCTTGCTAATTTGGGTTCAAGTGGAACGCAGTGGCTTGCCACCCATCTTCCGCGAAGGTTTGACCAGGCGATCCTGTCGACCAAACCGACATTCCCGGAAGATTAGACTTGTCAACCTCTCCGATTCCAGTTGACCCTAATTTATTTTATTGACCCCATCGTCTTCTGAACATCTATCCACTGGTTACACTATTGTACCATGCCAGTGGATAGATGTGTAGAATTGATCGGGGTAAGTGGCCTTACTACATCTTCTTATCGCGTGACGGGCGCCTGGTGCTGATAGCACTTGATAATGTCGATGATCAGCGCAATATCCTCCCGCGCCGAAGCGACCGGGGCACGACAGGGGGCGCCATTGCGCACACAATCATGGAAGTGGCGCATCTCGCGGCTAAAGGCGGTCTCCCAATCGATGGCCGGCTCCTGTTTATAGGTAGTGCCGTTGGCGTCGATGCCCTGGATCGTAACCTTGGTGAGCGGGCCGCGGGCAAAGCCGGTGGGATATTCGACAATGACCCGTTTCTTGTCACCATAGACCTCAATCGATTCCTGGAAATCCCAGAGATCGGGCAGATCGACCCACGAGGCCACACAGCGCGAGCCATTCGGGTATTCGAGCGTCATCGTGACGGCGCGGCCATCAAACCAAATGTCGGTGCTAACCACGCGGTTGGGGACGCCCAACATGGTGCGCATCCCATAGAGATCGTGGATCATGCTGCCGGAGAGCAGGTAAAAGGTCTGCTCGACATAGGGGGGGACATCGCCAATCGCGTCTTTGCGGGCAGCTTGACGGGCGGCGCGGGTAGTGGCCATAACATCGGCGGGCAGATCGTCAAAGCGGCGAATGTCAAACTGGCGGGTGTGCAGATCATTGTTGGGATGGAGATGGTTGACCTGGACAAAGCGAATGTTTTCCATCTTATCGACTTCGCGCTTGG
>SXGT01695253.1_pt1 | contig 45736 bp, 29 predicted proteins | sample 3176221 | NCBI WGS metagenome assembly SXGT01 (sample SAMN11356862, study PRJNA531348) | freshwater metagenome | isolation source: freshwater sample F1-120 | place: China: Fuxian Lake, Yuxi | collected 2017-12-25 | reverse complement strand
TCAGACGTTGCGGTGCACCATCGCGCGCATGCTCTCCGAGGAAAGTCTGCGTAAGTTCACCATTCATCTGGCCGAATCACCGCTGCTGCAGTGGTTCTGCGCCTGCGATCATCTGACCGTCATCCAGGCCTCGCTGACCGGCCACCTGGTCTTGAGCACCCTGCACACCAACGACGCCGCCGGCGCCTTCACCCGGATCATCGACATGGGCGTCGAGCCCTTCCTGGTCGCCTCGACCCTGGAGGCCTCGCTGGCCCAGCGCCTCGTGCGGCGGCTGTGCTCGCACTGCCGGGAGGCCTACCGGCCGACCGCCGAGGAGCTGGTCGACATCGGGATGAGCCTGGAGTCCGTCGAGGAGGCCGGCGGCATCGTCTACCGCGCCCGGGGGTGTACCCACTGCCTGGCCACGGGCTACATGGGGAGGCTGGGCATCTACGAGCTGCTCATCGTCACCGACGAGATCCAGAAGCTGGTCATCAAGGAGTCCGACTCCAACACCATCAAGCGGGCCGCGGTCGCCAACGGCATGAAGACGCTGCGCGAGGACGGCGCCCGCAAGGTGCTGGCGGGCATCACGACCATCGAGGAGGTCATGCGGGTCACCCAGGACGAGCAACACTAGAAGAGGCCGCCGCGCGCCTGGCGCGGCGGCAGAGCAAGGGAGCCTGGGTCGATCGCGCGGATCGGCGCCAAGGCGTACACACAGGACGCCCGAGAGACGATGGCCGTCTACCAGTACAAAGGCATCAACGCCGCCGGCAAGCCCGTCAAGGGCACCCAGGACGCCGAGAGCCAGCGGGCCCTCAAGGATCTGCTCAAGACCCGCTCGGTCTACGTCACCGACATCTGGGACGGCGACAAGACCAAGGAGAGCGCCAGCGCCCGCGACGTCAACTTCAAGCGGGCCTTCGCCGGCCGGGCCAGCCTGGCCGACGTCGCCATCTTCACCCGCCTGCTGGCCACGCTGCTGCGCGCCGGCATCCCGCTGATCGGCGCCCTGAGCGCGCTGGTCGAGCAGACCGAGAAGGAGGATCTGCGCGAGGCTCTGGACGACATCCGCAAGAAGGTGCGAGAGGGCACCGCGCTCTACGTCGCCTTGAAGGACCACCCGAAGATCTTCAACGACCTCTACGTGAACATGGTCCGCGCCGGGGAGTCCTCCGGCAGCCTCGACACGGTGCTGGAGCGCCTGACCGAGTTCCTCGACGCGCAGCTGGTGCTGCGGGGCAAGGTCGTGGCGGCCTTCGTCTACCCGGTGATCATGAGCATCCTGGGCCTGGGGATCGTCACCTTCCTGATGGTCTTCGTCGTGCCGCGCGTCACCCAGCTCTTCCAGAACCAGAAGCAGGCGCTGCCCTTCATCACCGAGGTGCTCATCTGGGTCTCCCAGTTCATGGCAGGCTGGTGGTTCATCCTGCTGCCGGGAATCATCGGGGCCGCCGTGGCCTTCAGCTTCTGGAAGAAGTCCAAGCAGGGCCGCCCGATCTGGGACGACTTCGTGCTCAAGATCCCCCTCTTCGGCTCCCTGGTGCGGATGATCGCCATCGCGCGCTTCTCCAAGACGCTCAGCACGCTGCTGGCCAGCGGCGTGCCGCTGCTGACGGCCATGGACATCGTCAAGGACATCCTGGGCAACACGACCCTGATCAACGTCATCGAGCAGGCCAGGGTCAACATCCGGGAGGGCGAGTCCATCGCCGGGCCGCTCAAGCGCTCGGGGCACTTCCCGCCCATCGTGACGCACATGATCTCGGTCGGGGAGAAGGCCGGCCAGCTCGAAGAGATGCTCGACAACGTGGCCGCGAGCTACGGGCAGCAGGTCGATCTGCGCATCCAGGCCATGACCACCCTGCTCGAACCCCTGATGATCGTCCTGATGGGCGGCGGCGTGGCGTTCATCGTCTTCGCCATCATGTTGCCCATTCTTCAGCTCAACGAAGGCATCGTTTAAGAAACACGGCGCCGCCTGGCGCCCGGATGAGAGGTAGTAGAGTGATGAACGAGAGCACCCCCGAGGTCGTCGCGGCCGATATGATCCTGAACTCCGAGGTCGAGGCCGTGGATCGCTCTGCGCGGCGCCTTGAGACTGCCTCGCCCGGCGCAGGCGAGGGGCGGATCGCGCGGCGGATCGTGGCCAACCGCAAGGGCATGACGCTGGTCGAGATCATGATCGTGCTGACGATCCTGGCCGGCATCATGGTCGCCGTCGGCGTCGTGGCCTTTGATCAGCTCGACAAGGCCAACATCAAGACCACCCAGGTCAAGCTGCAGAAGATCAGCTCCAAGGTCCAGGAGTACTACGCCTTCCAGTCGCCCAGCGCCATGCCGGACGGCATGTCGGACCTGACCAGCCCGCCCGGCGGCGAGCCGCCCTACCTCCAGGAGACCGACACCAAGGACGCCTGGGGCCGGGACATCTCGATCTCCGTCTCGGGTCGCAGCTACACCATCTCCTCGGCTGGCCCTGACGGCGCCGAGGGGGGCAAGGACGACGTGATCCTGGAGAGCAACCGGGACTGAGCGGAGGCGGCGGTGCAGAGGGCCACGGACATGAGATCATCGACCTGCGGGCGTCATCGGGGGCGCGGCTTCACCTTGATCGAGGTGATGATCGTGCTGCTGATCATGGCCGGCATGTCGGTGGGGATCGTCTTCGTGGTCAACAGCATCACGCGGGCCAACCTCAAGGCCGACGCGATGCGGGTGTCGGGCTACATCAAGCACACCTACGGCATGGCGGCCATCCACCAGCAGTACTTCCGCCTGATGATCGACCTGGACACGCAGGAGTACTGGGTCGAGGCGGCCGAGCAGAGCGAGATCGGCTCGCCGCCCCAGATCCCCGAGGACAGGGTCGTCGTCGACGCCCCCGAGGGCCTCGACATCCCGGAGCCGGCTCGCCGGACCGGCGGCTACGACGCCGACGATCCCGAGGGGTCGGCGCTGGGCCTGCGCCGGCCCGACTTCAGCCCGAGCGAGACTTTCTTGACCGATCGTCGCAAGCTCGAGGGCGCGAAGTTCTACTCGGTCAAGACGGCCTCACAGCAGAAGGCCCTTCAGACCGGGAGGGCCTCGATCACCTTCTTCCCCAACGGCTTCGTCGAGCGCAGCCAGATCGTCATGTCCGATGGCGACGACGAGGGCTTCCTGTCGCTGGAGATCCAGCCCTTGACGGGCAAGGTGGACATCTTCACCGGCAAGCAGGAGGCCGATCGCGACTTCTTCGAGGTGGAAGATGACGACTGAGAGATCACCTGTCGGGGAGAGCGCTCGCGGCCGGGATGGGGGCAAAACCGCCCGATCGGCGCGGGGTTACACGCTGATGGAGGTGCTCATCGCCGTCGCGCTGCTGGCGGTGGTGTTGACGGTGGTGCTCGGCACGCAGGCCAATCAGGTCCAGATCGGCTCGACGGCCAACGAGATGGGCACGGCGATGCTGCTCGGGCGGGCCAAGATGCTGGAGATCGAGTCGGGGCTGCTGGCCGACGGCTTCTCCGATGACGAGCAGAATGAAAAGGGCGACTTTCGGAGCGAGGGCTTCGCGGCCTTCCACTGGGAGAGCAGGGTCGAGCCGGTCAAGATCGACGACGCCTCCAAGGAGCAGCTGCTCGGGGAGGCCAACTCCAAGCTCTTTGGCGAGGGCGAGTCGGGCGACGGGGGGACCTTTACGGGCAATGACGCCTTCGCCTCCTACCTGCCGATGGTCGTCGGGCTGCTGCCGGACTACATCAACAAGATCGGCGAGCGGGCGCGCAAGGTCACGCTGACGATCACCTGGGAGACGCTGCGCGGCGAGCAGCAGCTCTCGATCGTGCAGTACGTCTCCAACGCCGACGCGGACGACGAGGGAGAGGAGGGCATCGCGCCCCCGCTGGACCCCGGCGCGGATCTGCTCAACCCGCTGGGCGACGGAGGCGACGAGCCATGAGGCGACCCGGGAAGATCACCTTCGGGCCGAGGGGCAGGGCGGGCTTTACGCTCATCGAGGTGGTGCTGGCGCTGACGATCGTCGCGAGCATCACGGTCATCGTGTGGGGCTCGATCTCGGTCAGCTTCGAGTCTCGGCAGTTCATGATGAACTCCTTCGATCAGCACCAGCAGGTCCGGCTGGCGGTCGACAGGATGAGCCGGGAGTTCTCGATGGCCTTCGTCGCGGCGCACGCGAACAAGAAGGATCACATCCCCTCCGAGGCCGAATTGGACGGCGCCACGCTCGAAGAGCTCCAGGCCAGGGGGCTGCTGCCGACCTTGGGCGAGGAGGGCGAGCCGCCGCTGGCTCTGGAGGGGGAGGAGGAGGGCGAGGGGCGGGAGGAGCGCCAGACCGTCGTGATCGAGACGGCCTTCGTGGGCAAGTCCTCGGAGGTCCACTTTACGGCCATGGCGCACACGCGGACCCAGCGCAACGAGCGGGCCTCGGATCAGTGCGAGGTGGCCTACATCGTGCGGACGGCCAGGCGCCGCAGCGCCGACGGGCGGCTCAGGCGCGAGCTGGTGCGGCGCGAGGACAGCACGCTGGACGACGACGTCGAGGACGGGGGGGTGATCTACACGCTGATCGACGACGTCGAGGACGTCGAGTTCGAGTACTGGGAGGAGGGCGGGGAGGACGACGAGCAGGGCGGCGGCAAGTGGGTCAAGTCGTGGGACAGCCGCAGCTTCGGAAACAGGGGCAAGCTGCCCGGCCGGGTCAAGATCACGATCGAGGTGCCCGTCGAGAGCTCCAAGGGCAAGCGGACGCGGACCTTCGTGACGCAGGCGCCCATCATGATGACCCGGATTCTGGACTTCTAGGGAGGCTTTGAGATGTTTGAGAAGCTCGCCCTCGGGGCACAGTGGCTCACCGACCGCCTGTCGAGGCGCCGCAAAGAGGATCGGCGAGGGATCGCGCTGGTGATCGTGATGGCGACGGTGGCGATCTTGAGCACCTCGGTGATCGAGTTCGCCTACCAGACCAACGTCAACCTCTTCATCGCCGCCAACGCCCGCGACGAGTTCAAGGCCTCCTACATGGCGCGCAGCGGCATGAACCTGGCCATCCTGCTGCTCGACTTCCAATTCGAACTGGAGAAAGATCCGCTCATCGGGCGCTTCATGCGCAACAGCAACTTCCAGCTCTACCCGATGATCAACCTCTTCCTGACGCCCTTCTCCACCGGGCAGCTGACCACGCCGGTGGGCGGGATCAACCTCAACGGGGGCGGCGCGACGGGCTTCGGCGGCTTCCACGGGAGCTTCGAGGTCGAGGTCGAGCCGGAGGAGGGCAAGCTGAACCTCAACGCCTTCTCCAAGGGCTCGAACCAGGGCCAGATGACCTGGCTGTGCCTGCTCTTCAACGGCGAGCAGAACGAGGACCTCTTCGACAGCGAGATCGGGGAGTCCGACGGCATCCGCCGCTCGGAGCTGGTCGGCAACATCGCCGACTGGGTCGATCCGGACAAGACCAAGGCGCTCCTGAGCGAGTTCTGCGTCCCCGAGGGGGCCGGCAACGGCGACGAGGGCGCGGCCTACTCGCGGGCCGACGTCGACTACGAGCCCAAGAACGCCCGCTTCACCACCATCGAGGAGCTGCGGCTGGTCGAGGGCGTCAACGACGCCGTCTTTGAGCGCTTCGCCGACAGCTTCACCGTCTACCCCGTCGACAAGGTCAACCTGAACCTGGCCAACTTCCTCGTCCTGCAGTCGCTCTTGTGCTCCCACGTCAACGGCGCCTCGCTGGACAACTGGCCCTGCCGCGATCCGGCCGTCTTCGAAGAGGTGGCGCTCCTGGCCATGGCCCTCGACGGCCTGCGCGAGTTCTTCGCCAACCCCCTCAACGTCCTGCTCTTCTACATGAACCCGGAGAACGGCAAGCCCCTCCAGGCCGCCAAGAGGGGCCAGACCGTCGCCTACATCAACACCCGGCAGCTCATCCGCTACATCCGCGAGTTCCAGAGCAACCCCCTGGTGCTTCAGACCTTCCTGTCCTACTCTCCCACGGCGCAGGGGCTGCTTGGCCCCCTGGGGATCCAGGCCGTCGGCGTCCGGCCCCTCCAGACCGAGTTCAACGAGCGCAACCTGCTGCGCAATGTCACCACCGAGAGCCCCAAGATCTTCAAGGTCGTCGCCCAGGGCTCCTACGGCGACGCCAGCAAGACCCTGGTGAGTGTCGTTGATTTCTCAAAGAAGAAAGCCCGCTACCTCTACTGGCGAGAATACTGAGAGCGAGACAGGATGAGTCAGACAGTCATAGGGCTCGACATCGGCCATTACTCCGTCAAGGCGCTCCGCTTGAGCATCTCCTACCGGGGCTTCTCCGTCCTGGGCTACGATGAGGAGATCCTCGACACGGTCCTGGCCCTGCCCGAGGCCTTCGACGGCGCCGAGGCCGAGCCCGACGACGACCTCATCTCCGACGCCGCCCTCGAAGACGCGATGCACGACGCCGAGGACGCCGCCCTGCACGCCGCCCTGGGCGAGCTGGCCGCGCGCGGCTCGCTCGACGGCGACGCCATCGCGGTGGCCTTCCCCCCCGACCTGATCCTCACCGGCCGCCTCAGCTTCCCCTTCAACGACCCCCGGCAGCTCGAACCCATCGTCCCGATCGAGTTCGAAGAGCTCGTCCCCGTGCCCATGTCCGAGCTGCTCGTCGCCCACCACCTCGTCGGCCCCTCGACCACCCAGCCCGGCTTCCACGACGTGCTCGTCACCGCCATCAAGCGCGAGGACCTGGAGGTCTTTCTGGAGCTGTGGCGCGACGGCGGCGTCGACCCCAACCAGGTCGTCATGGGCGACGCCTCCCTGCTGAACCTCGCCTCCACCCTGCTCCCGGAGCTCGAAGAGCCCTACGCCATCGTCGACATCGGCCACCGCTTCACCCGCGTGGCCTGCATCGAGCCCTCCATCCAGGAGGGCAAGCCCACGCCCAGGCTGGGCTACGTGCGCTCCTTCCAGTTCGGCGGCCACGACCTGACCAGCGCCCTCAAGGACGCCCTGGACATGGGCTACGCCGAGGCCGAGCGCTTCAAGCACCACCAGGGCCAGCTCGCCATCAACACCGCCATCGTCGGCGTTGACGACGTCCGGGCCTCCGACGCCATGAAGCGCAGCCTGCGCGCCCTGACCCGAGAGCTGCGCCGCACCTTCCAGGCCCACGTCGCCGAGCGCCGCGTGGCCATCAACCGCATCTTCCTGTGCGGCGGCACCGCCAACCTGCGCAACCTCGCCCCCCACCTCGAAGAGGAGATCGGCGTCGACGTCGAGCTGCTGCCCATCGCCGCCCAGGAGCTCGCCGGCCTGACCCTGCCCCCGGGCAAGGCCCAGACCATCGCGCAGTCCCTCTCCCTGGGCCTGCGCGAGGCCCTGCCCTCGAACGCCACCGTCGCCATCAACTACCGCTCCGGCTCCTACGCCCACCGCGCCTCCCGCGGCTGGCTGCGCGAGCAGGCCCCCGGCATCGTCGTCGCCCTCGCCTGCTTCTTCTGCGCCCTCGGCAGCATGTTCGCCTCCGAATACTACGCCATCGCCCAGGAGGAGCAGGCCCTCGTCCTCGCCCTCGAAGACGCCACCCGCAACCTCTTCAGCGAGCCCATGGCGCCCGACAAGATCGAAGGCGCCCTCGGCGGCAGCGGCGACGAGGCTGGCCTCATACCGCAGCGCTCGGCCTACGACCACTTCATCGAGATCTCCAACCGCATCCCCGAAGGCTCCGGCATCGAGTTCGTCGACATCGACATCGACCTCTACCGCCAGCTCATCAAGATCAAGGCCATGGCCTCCAGCGCCGCCGTCGTCGACACCTACGTCGAACAACTCGAAGGCCAGGAGTGCTTCAAGGCCAAGGTCCAGAAGGGCGACACCGAGTCCATCGGCGACCGCGTCCGCTTTGACCTGACGATCGCCCCCGAGTGCCCCGGCGCCGCCAACAAAGACGACAAGAAGAAGGGCTAGCCATGGAGCAGGAGAGCAAACTCAAGGCCATCGTCAACCGATTGAGCGCCCGCGAACGGCGGCTGCTCGTCGTCTGGGTCATCGCCATGGCCGCCATCGTCGTCTTCATCGTCAGCGTCAAGATCAACGGCGCCATCCAGGAGCGACGCGAGGGCATCGCCACCTACCAGGCCGCCCTGACCCTGATCGCCGAGCGACAGGACGAGTACCTCCTGGCCAAGAGCGGCGGCGGCCCCTCGGCCAAACCCCTCAAGGAGCGCATCGACACCAACGAGATCAAGCTGCAGACCTACCTCGACAAGGAGGCCATGCGATTTGACTTGAAGATCAACAACTTCAAGGAGCAGAGCCTCCCGGTCGGCGGCAAGCGCAGCGGCAAGAAGAAGGCCCCCGAAGGCAGCCTCATCGAGGAGAGCGTCACGATCGAGATCGAAAACGCCGACTACAAGAAGTTCGCCGAGTTCGTCGACAAGATCCACCGCTCGCCCGAGCTGCTCGTCGTCAAGCGCATCCAGGTCCAGAAGCCCCGGCGCCTTGAGCCCAACAGCCCTCACCAGGTCCGCGTGACCATGACGATCTCCACCTACAAGAAGGCCGCGAGCTGATGATGGATCGACTCTGGGTCAAGCTCATCCTCTACCCCACCGTGGCCACCTGCGCCTTCTTCCTCTTCCTCTACCTGGCCCTGCCGGTGGACAAGGTCGAGGGGATCGTCCAGGCCCGCCTCGAAGCGATGATGGGCCACCGCTACAACGTCCGCTTCACCACCTTCGACCTCTCCGGCGTCAGCGGCATCGAGGCCACCGACGTCGAGATCACCAGCAAGCCGCCGCCCCCCAACCTCCCCAAGGAGGAGAAGGAGAAGATCAAGCGCGTCTCCATGGTCATCGATCGCATCGAGATCGACGTGGCTTTGATAAAAAGCCTCCTGGGCAGCCCGGAGGCCGACTTCGAAATCCAGCTCGGCGAGGGCACCCTCAAGGGCACCTACAGCCAGGTCTCCTATGAGCCCGTCGCCCCCGAGCCCGCCGCCACAGCCCCGCGCCGTCCCCCCCGACGCCCGGCCCGAGGCAAGCCCGTCGACACCCCCGAGGACGTCGAGGAGCCCTCCGAAGACGCCGCAGCCGCCGACGCCGACGCTGACGGCGAGGCCGACGAGGAGGACGAGGAGGCCATCGGCCACCAGATCCAGGCCACCTTCGAGGAGCTCCCCCTCAACGCCTTCTCCGTCGTGCGCGCCACCATCGGCCTGCCCCTCAACGGCAACCTCAGCGGCGACCTCAGCGCTCTGGTCGGCGCCCAAGGCGAGCTCCTCGAAAGCGACGTGGACCTCAAGATCGCGCGCACGGCCCTCGGCCCCGGCCAGCTCCCCCCCGACGTCGCCATGGGCTTCAAGCTCGAGAACGTCGTCCGCATCGGCGACATCGAGATCAAGTCACACGTCGAGAAGGGCAAGCTCATCATCGACGCCTTCCAGAGCACCGGCCCCGATCTGGTCTTCCAGGCCAACGGCAACGTCACCCTGCGGCAGCCCTTCCCCTTGAGCCGCGCCCGGATCAACGCCCGCTTCAAGCTCGACGACGCCTTCATGAAGAACAACAACCTCCAGGGCGTCCTCGACTTCGACCCGCGCCTCAAGAGCGCCAAGGCCGGCGACTGGTACGGCGTCCTCGTCGACGGCTCGCTCAACAACCTCAACCACCGCTTCTCCTCCCGCCCCGCCGCCGAGCTCGACCGCATCAAGCCCGAGTGATCCTCGCCAGGCCCGACCGATCTCCAGCACGCGCCAACCCAACCCGCCTGATGCCATCGCGCAGGCAAGGGAGTGGTGTGTCGATTCTTGTGGATCGGCGCGGGGTTGCGGTTGAAAGGGGAGGGCGCCGAGGGGGCGCGAGGGGCGAAGGGGGGCGCAAGGCAGAGGAGGGCAGTGAGGGTCAGGGCGTGGGGGGTCGAGCGAAAGGGAGAGGTGAGGGGGCAGGGGAGAGCGCGGCAGAGGTTGGAGTGGAGGACTCTGGCGCCTTCGACCCGAGCGGGGAGTCGTGGGGGGTCAGGGGTTGGGGGTGCCGCAGAGGTTGGAGTCGATCATGCCCTGGGTCACGGGGGCGGCCTGGTTGCGAGGGGTGACGTTGGTCAGCTCGTCGACCATGATGATCTCGCCGGAGGGCCAGTGGATGCGGGCGACGTCCCACCAGTCGTTGGTGTTCTGGAGGGGCTTGTTGGGGACTTCGAAGACGAGGCCGCCGTTGATGAAGATCCGGACGGTGGTGTAGGCGGTGCCGAACTGCTGGCGCCAGTAGTGGATGCCGACGGCGTACCACTGGCAGGGGATGGGATCATCCATGTTGATGTTCTCGGGGCCGGCGCCGTTGGTGTCGTCGATGTCCAGCGAGGGGTTCTCGGGGCTCCAGAAGGGCTCCGAGTTGGCGAAGTAGTTGTCGTAGGGGGACTCGAACCAGCGGCCGATGGGGGTCTTCATGAAGTGGGTGTCGACGTCCGAGCCGCTGGTGTCGGTCTGGTTGGGGTCGGCGGGGTTGTTCCAGACGACCTGGATGTGGACGGCCTCGTTGGGCACGACGAAGACGGTGACCTGGGAGGTCTCCTCGGAGGCGCAGCCGCCGTCATCGACGGCGGTCATCTCGAAGACGAAGCGCCCGGCGAGGTCGAGGAAGAACTGGCGCCGGGCGGGATCGGCCGGCTCGTTGGAGACGGGCTCAAGCTCGGCGACCGAGCCCTCGGGGCGCTCGATGACCTCCCAGATGTAGTCGACGACCGAGCCGTCGACGTCGGTCGAGTCGGAGCCGTCCAGGATGAGGATCTGGAGCGGGGCGGCCTCGACCTGGGCGGAGGGCGGCGCGGGGATGTCGCGCACGGTGCCCTTGGCCACGGCCGTCGGGCACTGGTTGAAGACGCCGCGGCCGAAGAGGTCAAGCTGCAGGCGAGGGTTGAGGTCGTCGTTGCTGTGGATGAACACCTTGCCGTTGTTGGGCTCCTCCTGCGTGGGGGCGTAGCCGATGACGAAGGTGTCGACCTCGCCGGGCCGAATGGAGATGGGGCTCTCGGTCAGGACCCCGTCGACGTCCAGCGGGCGGGCCTCGCCGGCGTCGATGAGGAAGGGGTCCGTGGAGGTGTTGTCCGACAGCACGCCGGCGTTGTCGCCGGGCTCGATCTGGGCGATCTCCAGATCCGCGTTGCCGCAGTTCTGGACCGTGATCGTGCGCTGGTTCAGGTCGCCGATGCGGCTGTTGCCGAAGTCGATCCGCGTCCCGTCGATCACGAGGATGCAGGGCGCGTTGCTGTTGGCCGACAGCGGCACGGTCAGGACCGACTCCCTCGGGTCATCGCTGAAGATCTTCAGGTCGGCGCTGTCCGAGCCGATGTTCTCCGGCGAGTAGGTCACGAAGATCTGAAGCTCGTTGTTCTTGTAGCCGTCGTCGGTGGGGCCGATCTGCTCGTTGTGGGGGTTGAGGGTCAGGACGCTGGCCTCGGTGATCTCGCCGTAGAAGTCCTCGTCGTGCTCGGCGCCGAAGAGGTCGGCCTGGCCGGTGACCTCGTAGCCGGTCACGCGCAGCGGCGAGGTGCCGATGTTGCGGACCTTGACGATCTTGCGGTCCTGCTGGCCTTCGCGGGCGTTGAAGGTCACCCGCGCCGGCACCGCCTCGATGTCCTGCTGGAGCTGCAGGGTCGACAGCGTCAGCAGGTTGGCCCCCGTCTCGGCGTTCGAGGCGTTGGTGATGAAGGTCACGTTGGCCGTCTGGGCCTGAAGCACGCTCGGGGTGAAGGTCACCTCGCACAGCGACTGCTCGCCGGACTGGAGCGTGAACTTGGCCCCCCGCGTGCACTCGATGACGAAGTCGTTGGCGACCTGGTCGATCTGGATCGCCTCGATGTTGAGCACGCCGCCCTCGGCCGAGACATTGCTGACGAAGAACTGGCGCCGCTCGACCTCGTTGAGCGTGGCCGAGCTGAAGCTGATGTTGTTCGTGCTCAGCTGCATCTCGACCTTGGCCACGGCCGCGATGTCGCCGCTGTTGCCGCCGTCGTCGCTGCACCCCGCCAGCCCGGCCCCGAAGAGCAGCGCGGCGCACACCGGAGTCAGCGCTGACGCTCGCCCCCACACGGTCCTTCCAATCATGGTCTGTATCCTCTCGATCTTAGGGAGATCCTGCCCAGACAGGATCGAAATTCATCGGCGGGTTTTAAAAGGAGCCCATCGCTCCGGGTTCAGACATCGTAGGATTTTAGCCATGCCCTGTCAATCGAGCCCGGCCCCTCGACCTGCGCCGCCGCTCTGGGGGGGCGCGCGCCCTGATGTCTCGTCTTCACGGGGGTTTTACGGGGGAGGGCGCGGCGGCGGTCAGGTATTTCGGCCCGCTCAGTCGTTTCGGCCGAGCGCGGCGGTGATCTGATCGGCCTTGCGCTGGCAGGCCTGGGCCAGCGGCAGCTCGTCGTTGCGCTCGAAGCAGCGCGCGCAGGCCTCGTAGATCTCGACCAGATCGGGCATGAAGAGCAGCTGCTGGGGCAAGCGCCGGTGGGCGTGCTGGAGGTAGGTCCGGCAGGACTTCGGATCCTCGGTCACGGCCGCGGCCCACGCCAGCCCGGCAAGGCCCATGCCCTCCAGGAAGGCGTGCTCGGCGAGGCTGGCCTGCTCGTGGGCTGCGGTGAAGTGGCTGCGCGCCTCGCGGGGGCGGCCCAGCTTGAGCGCCACGGCGCCGAGCTGGAACTTCGTGCGCGAGATCTCCTTGCCCGCGTCGAGCACCTCGTAGAGCGACAGCGCCTTGATGAAGAGGTTGCCGGCGGCCTGGTTGTGCCCCTGACCGCGGTGGATGCTGCCCATCGTCGAGAGGGTCTGGGCGAAGCCGAACTGCGTCCCTATCGCCTCGAAGAGGTTGAGCGCCTTGCGCGCGTGGATCTGGCCGTGGTCGTAGCGCCCCTGCAGGACGTCGAGCTGCGCCATGTCGCGGTGGACGTGCGCGAGCCCCCGCTTGTCGCCGATCTGCTGGTTGAGATCCAGCGCCTGCTTCAGGTGGCGGCGGCCCGCCTCCCACTTGCCGTCCCGCATGTAGATGAAGGCCCGCTGGCGGTTGCAGTCCGCCAGCGCCCGATCGTCGCTCTGGAGCGAGAACTGCTCCTCGGCGGCCGTCAGGAACTTGTGCGCGTCCTCGACCTGACCCCTGTGCCGGGCCAGCTTCGACATCCCCAGCAAGGCCCTGCCGATCCCGGCCCTGTCCGCCAGCGCGCGGCTGACCGCGAGGCACTCCCGGTACAACAAGTCCGACTTCTGGAAGTCGCCCATCTCGCGGGCCACATTGCCCCGCAAGAAGAGCAGGTGCGCCATCGCCTTGCCCTCCCCGGCGTTCTCCGCCGCGTCGAAGGCCTCGTCGAAGTACACCGCCGCCTCGCCGAAGCGGCCCTCCGTCATGCACAGCTCCCCGAGCGCCTCCGAGATCCGCCGCGTCGTGCTCAGCTGCGGCTTGGCAAGGTGCTTCATGAGCTGCTGGGCGCGCAGGTAGAGATCCTCGCAGGCCCGCATGTCCCACGAGCGCCTGGCCACCTCGGCGGCCCGGATCAGCCACTCGAGCGCCTCTTCCCAGCGCTGCGCCTCCTCGTAGTGCGCCGCGATCTCCTCGGCGTGGTCGTCCAGCGACGACGCCCAGGCGTGCTCCTTGGCCCGCGCCGCCGCCAGGTGCGTCACCCGCGCCTCGCGCCGACCCTTGAGCCGCTGGTTGAGCACCTCGCGCAGCAGCCCGTGGCAGAAGACCAGCACGTCGCCCGGATCATCGACGTCCTCGACGAGGATCCCCTCGGTCTGGAAGAAGTCCAGCGCCTCGTCCAGATTGTCGAGCAAGCCCGCCACGTTCTGCGGCGCCAGCGCCGCCTCCACCGCGATGAGCCGCCGCAGCAGCTTGAAGGGCACCCGACGGCCCACCAGCGCGCAACGATCGATGATGTGCGCCAGCGGCGCCTTGAGCTGGTGGTCCCGGATCAAGTGGTCGAGCCGCGCCAGCAGCAGGTCCGCCGTCTGAGGCGGCACCAGATCCCGGATGCGCTCACCAGATCGCAGATCCCACTGGCCGACCTTCTCGACGATCAAGTCCCTGTCCTGCAAGAAGCGCAGGACGTGGATCGTGTGCAAGGGGTTGCCGTCCGTCAGCTCCACGATCCCCTCGACCAGGCGCGGCGAGGCCTTGAGCATCGCCTTGAGCAGATCCCGGCAGTCCTCGTCGCTGAGCCGCTCGATCTCGATGTGCACCGCCGCGCCTGGCGTCAGCCGCTTGAGCCGATCCAGCAGCGGCCTCCACGCCTGCATCTGCGGCGAGTCCGACCTCAAGGTCGTCACCAGCACGATCGGCGCCGGCGTCGCCTTGAGCTTGGGCACCAGGTACTCGATGAACTCCCGCGCCGGCGCCGAGGCCCAGTGCACGTCCTCCAGCGCCATGACGAAGGGCCGCTCCGAGGCCGCCCGCCGCATCGCCCGCTCGATCGCCCCGAAGAGCAGCTCCCGCTCGGCCCTGTCCAGATCGTCCCGGTCGTCCCCGAAGTGACCCTTGACCAGCGTCCACGGCGACTCCGACGGCCTGAAGAAGTCCGTCAGCCGCTCCACCTCCCCCTCGTCGACGTTGCCCCAGCGCTCCATCACCAGCCGGATCAGCTCGCGGGCCTCCTCGCGCGGCTCCGAGCGCAGCCCGAAGATCTGCGCCATCGCCTCGCGCAGCGCGCCGAGGCCGTGGCTGCCACGCTCCGTCGTCTCGCCGTGGAACCAGTCCATCTCCGCCACGTCCAGGATGCCGTCCTTGAACGACTCCAGCAGCCGCGACTTGCCCACCCCCGTCTCGCCCGTCAGCAGGATCACCGCGCCCTTGCCGTCGTCGATCGCCTGCCGGTGAAGATCCCACATGATCTGCAAGGGCGCACGGCGACCCACCAGCGGCGGCTGGAAGTGGATCTCGCCGTCCGCTTGGGCGCTGGGCACCTCCGCGATCAACTCCAGCGGCACCTCGACCGGGTTCTGGAACTGCGCAGGGTCCAGCGGCATCTCCGGCGCCTGCTTGGCCGCCTTCTCGTTCAGGAAGGGCGTCAGCTGGTTGCGCACCTCCAGGGCGCTCTGCGGCCTCGCCCGCTGGTTCTTGGCCAGCAGGTTGCGCACGACCGCCTCGAAGCCGGGCGGGCTCTTCATCCCGTCCCGATCCACCATCGGCGGCACCGGATCGGTGATGTGCATCACCGCCACCGCCGTCGGCACCTCCGCGTCGAAGAGCACCTTGCCCGTCATGAACTCGTAGAGGATCACCCCCATCGCGTACAGGTCCGTCGTCACGTCGATGTCGCGGCTGCCGCGCGCCTGCTCCGGCGACATGTACCTCGGCGTCCCGACCAGCTCGCCCGTCCGCGTCAGCGTGTCGCGCTCCGGCTGCAGGAACCTCGCCAGGCCAAAGTCCACCACCTTGACCATCAGGCCGCCCCGATCGTTCTTCCCGACCAGGATGTTGCCCGGCTTCAAGTCCCGGTGGATCACCCCCGCCGCGTGCGCGGAGTCCAGCGCGCCAAAAACCTGGATGCTGATCGCCGCCAGCGCGTCAAAGGGGATCCCGCGCCTGAAATACCGGCTCAAGGGCTGCCCCTCGATCAACTCCATCGCCAGAAAGAAGCCCTCGTCCACCCGCCCGAAGCCGTAGGTCGCCACGATGTTCGGGTGCCGCAGCCGCACCGCCACCTTCGCCTCGCGCAAGAATCGACGGATCGCCCGCTTGCCCGGCGTCTGTGACAGAAGCACCTTGACGGCCACCTCGCCTGGACCCTTCAGGTCCCTGGCGCGGTAGACCACCCCCATCCCCCCACGACCCAGGTAGCCCACGATCGCGTAGCGACCCCCGATCAACTTGCCCAGGTAGCGCTCGAGCCCCTTGGCGTTGACCTCCAGCGCGCTCTCCCTGACGAGGTACGCGCACTTTGAAGGACACAATACCCCAGTCTCGGGGCCTGTCGTTCCACACTCAGGGCACTTCGCCATCTGGGCGCACCGCTCCGTTCTCATCCCGTCATCAGCAAGGCCGCGTCCACCCTAACACAGAGGCGCAGGCAAACAAACATGCCCCGCAGACCTCACGCGCGAGCCCGGCGCCCGGATCGCCCATCGGCCTCGCCGGCCTCGGTCCCTCAAACCAATCAGCGTTCTAGAAGCCCAGGCGCATCCCGACGCCGAGCAGGTCGGCCGTGGCGCTGTAGGTGCCGTTGCCGACCACGATCGACCCCTCAGGGTTGGTCGGGTTGAGCTGGATGATCTCGCTGTCGGTCACCTCGGCGCCGAGGTAGAAGAGGTGGGCGTAGCCGACGTCCAGCGTCACCGCAGGGGAGACCGCGAAGCTGGCCCCGATCCCCAGGGCGACCTTGTCCATGTCGATCTGCAGGACCGAGAGGGTCTTCGTCGGGATCGCGCTCTGCTCAAAGAGGCCCCCCGCCCGGACCGTGACCACGCCGGGGACCACCTGGTAGTCGCCCCCGAGCCGGACGCTCAGCGCGTCCTGAAAGTTGCGCTCGACGTTCAGCGGCCCGACGCTGATCGTCCCGATGCCCGGGATGCCCTCGATGTCGATGTCCTTGGGGGTCGTTTTGATGGTGTCGTGGATGCTCCAGAACTCGACCACCACGTCCAGCTCCACGTCCCACAAGGGCTGCGCGTAGCGCACGCCGCCGCGCAAGATCATGGGGAGGTCCAGCTCGGCGGCGACGGTCTCGCCCTTGACCACGGCGTCGTCAAAGAGCGGGCTGGTCGGCAGCCTCGTCTTCACCCTGGCGTCGTCGTCCTTGATCGCCATGGGCAGCTGAAGGCCGAGGCCGAACTCGACCCCGCCGGGCGCCTTCGCCCACAGGCCCATGTTGGCCGAGGGCACGAAGGCCGACGAGAGCTCCGACTGGAGCAGGATGTCGAAGTCCGGGTCCTCCGGGTCCCCGATGGTGCCGGGGAAGCCCGACTCGACGTTGATCAGCCGCAGCGCGATGATGGAGTTCTGCAGGCCGAGGCCGACCCGCAGCCAGTCGTTGACCTGCCAGGCCGCCGCCAGCTCCAGCGTCACCAGGACGCTGCCCTCGCTGTCCACCAGCGTGTAGCGCTGCGGACCGTCCTCGGGGTAGTTGCCGACGGCCCCGTTGGGCGCAAAGGCCCCAAAGGCGAAGACCCAACCGTCGAGGCCGAAGTCGCTGGCGATCCCGAGCTGCGGGGCCAGCAGGGCGGAGGCCTCGTTGTCGACCTCCTCGTAGAAGCGCAGCTCGCCGTTGGGCAGCAGCCTCGGCGCCCGGGCGAAGGAGGCGCTCGAGGCCGAGAGCCCCACGTCGACCAGGACGTGGGTCCCCTCGATGCCGGCCAGCAGCGCCGGGTTGTACCACAAGGCGTTCAAGTCGGACTCGGAGGCCACCATCGCGCCGCCCCGCCCCAACCCCCGGACCCCGTGCGGAGGCGTGTAGAAGCCCCCGGCGTTGGCGTCGGCGGCCAGAGAGACGCCGACGAGGGCGAGCAGCCCCATGAGGGCACGGCGCTTGTTCATGGGGCGTCCTTCTTGCGCGAATCGATCATGTCGTAGAGCTGCTCCATGCCGCGCACGTCGTCCAGGAGCCAGTCGCGCGTCTCGGCGCTGATGGTCTGGTAATCCTCGGCGCTCAAGGGGCCTGTCGCCTCGGGATCGACCCGGTGATAGTTCTTTATCGTCAACCCGATGCCGCTCAGCGGGTAGGCGCCGCCGGGATCGCCGTCCTCGGCCTCCAGGCTCGACAGCCTCGAGGCGGTGTTGCGCAGGAGCTGCAGGACGACGTCCTCCTCGTCGACGGCCATGTTCTCGCGCAAGACCAGCAGGCCGTGGGAGAGCATCGGCAGGGGGGAGGTGGTCGGCCCGAAGTCGCGGTCGGGATCGATCATGCTGCCGTAGAAGCGGGCGCTGATGGAGAAACTCTCCTCGTCGGTCAGATCCAGCAGCAGCTCGTAGATCTTCTGCAGCATGTGGCCGGCCCCCTCAGGGGTCCCGACCGAGTGGATCAAGAAGCGCTTGAACAGGGTCCTGTCGGCCTCATTGCCGTTGACGGCGTTGAAGAGATCCAGCCCGGCCGGCAGGCCGCGGCCGGTCAACAGCGCCTCGGCCTCGTCGATGATGTCCTCCTGGACGAACTCGTCCAGCGTGCCGCGATCGCGGCGCAGCGCCGCCCGCTCGGCGATGTGGGCGGTCAGGAGCTGGGAGAGGGCGACGCTGCCGGGGTTCTTGAAGGCCGCCGCTCCCTCCGGCGTCGCCTCGACGCCGATGAGCGTGTCCAGCAGCGCCTCGGTGGCGCGGTCCCACTTCTGGCTGGCCTGCGGGTCGGCGTCGACGCGATCGGCGACGGCGTTGAGGCCGTCCGCCAGGATGTAGAAGCGGCTCAGCGGTGAGACCGCCTGGCCGTCGGCGCGCACGCTGGTGGCGCGGCCGTCGAAGTGGGTCAGGGCCGCGTCAGGCACGAAGACGTGCCGGACGGCCTCTTCGAGCACGTCGTCGACGGCGCGGCCGCGGTTGCTCACGATGTCCGCGTTGGCCAGCGCCAGCGCGTTGAGGGCCGGGAAGAGGCGGCCGAGCTGGAGCCAGTCGCGCAGCAGCTCCTCAAAGGTCGAGATCCCGGTGCCTCGCCCCGCCCGCGGCGCCGGCGAGCCGTCCTTCTTGCGGGCCACGAAGCCCTCGGTGGGGTAGTGGAGGCTGGCGACCGAGAACAGATCGGCCAGCAGGACCGTCTGGCCGTGGTCGCTGAAGGCGCGGATGATGGGCGTCAGCGCGTCGAGCGCGCCGGTGGCCTCGGAGGCGAAGAGCATGTCGCCGTCGGCCTCCCACAGGGGGTAGCCGTCGGCGTCGATCAGCTCGCTGAGCGACAGCGAGGCGATCTCCAGGTTCACCGCAGGCCGCGGCGTGTTGAAGAAGCGCGTCAGCTGCGCCGACGTCGGCACCTCGTCCATCGCCACGTCGGTCAAGAGCGACAGGAAGGAGACCAGCACCGCGATGAGCTGGCGCCGACGCTCCCGCTCGGCCAGGCCGCCCTGATCCTCGATCTGCTCGAAGCGCTGGCAGGTGCGCTCCAGATCCCCCTCGGTGACGTTGACCAGGATCGGGATGATGGCCTCGATCAGCTCCCCGAAGAAGCTCGTGCCGCAGATGAAGCCCATGCCGTCGAGCAGCAGCTCGACCTGCGGGTGGTCGATGGCCTCGTCCGTGACGAAGTCCACGAAGCGGAAGCGCCCCAGGACCGCCTCCAGGAAGGCCACGGCGGCGTTGTCGATGCGCAAGAGCGGCGGCAGGATGTTGGCGCCCAGCGCGTACTCCGCGTCGATGGCCGGGATCGACAGGCTCGTGACCAGCATCTCGAACTCGACCCCGTTGGTGGCCCTCACCATGTTGAGCAGCCGATCGAAGTGGCTCCTGTTCGTCGCCGAGCGCGGCGCGCCAAAGTCCATCGCCTCAAGCTGGATCTCTCCGGCCGGGCAGGCCCTCACGCAGTCGATGCGCTCCCGGGTGCCCGGCTCCGTGATGCCCTCGCAGTCGCCGAAGCAGCGGTTGTAGGGGCCGTCCGCCCGAGGGACCGCCGGGGCGCCCTTGTGGTTGAGCAGGTCGATGATCGCCGGCTCGCTGCGCAGCGTCACCGGATCGCGCATCGCCCGCAGCACGTCGGCCAGCAGCCCCTTCTCGGCCGAGATCCGCGCCAGCACCGGCGCCAGATCGTCCACCAGCGTGTTCCCTTCGGCCAGCTCCGCGCCCGGGTGCATGTCCGACAGGTCCCCGAACTCCTCCAGCGCCAGCAGCACCTCCGCGATCACCTCCGGGTGCTCACCCAGCAAGGTCGAGGAGGTGTTGAGCAGCTCGTCGAGGCCCTCCTGATCCAGCACCTGGGCCAGCCCGTAGACGAGGTGCATCAAGGGCTGGTTGGCCCCGTAGCCCTGGTAGGGCTGCCCCGTGTCCGCGTCGATCAAGGTCTGGCGCGCCGGCATCACGACCTGGAGCGCGTCGGGCAGGTCAAAGATCACGTCCTCTTCCACCAGCCGCGTGTTCTGCTGCAAGAGATAGCTGGCAGCCGTGTCGTGCAAGTTCACGTACTCAAAAGTGAAACCATCGCCGTCCGGGGCCACCGCCCGCCCCCTGTCGTCGCGCAACACCAGCCCCGAGGCGTTCGGCTCCCCATAAGGCGCGACCGAGAGCGCCCGCCCGGCGCCGTCGATGAAGACCCCGCCCTCGTCCACGTCGGCCAGCCCGTCCCCGTCCACGTCGGCGAAGGGCGAGTAGATCCGCCCCCGAGCGTCGCTCCTGACCTGCGGTAGCCCCCGCCCGTCGAGCTTGACCACCTCCAGCGGCCTCCCGCCGCCCTCGGGCGCGAAGCGCTGATCGGCGCTCAAGAGCAGATCCCCCAGCTGCAGCCCGACGCGCTCCTTGTCGCCGCTGACCGACTGGGTCGTCAGCGTCCTCGACACCGCTCTGGCCAGCTCCGTCATGAACTCCGGCTCCCCAGGCGCGAAGCCCCCCTCGTCCGTAAACCCGTCGTTCTCCAACGCCAGGCGGGACAGCAGCTCGTTCAGCGCCTTGAGCTCCGGGAAGAAGACCGCGTGCTCCACAAAGGCCGAATAGGTCCCCGGCGCCTTGTAGCCCCTCAACGGGCTGACGTTGTCCTCGGCCCACGACCTCCTCAAGGACTCCGACGCGTCCACGTCGTCCAACACCCGGGCGATCTTCCGCGTCAACCCAGGCAGCAGCCCGTTGTCGTACAAGTGCCTGATCGCCAACAGAAAATCAGCCAGCGGCCGCAGCAGGCTCTCCGGCACCGTCGCGTCGAGCGCCAGGATGATCTTGTCTCTATCCCTGTCGAGCTGCGCCGAGCGAGCCTCGTAATCCCTCGGGGACAGCGCCGCGTCCTTGCGCAGCACCCTCCAGGCCTCCTCGCCGAAGCTCCCGCGCTCGGGCACCTGGTGCTCGAAGTTGTACTCCTCAAGGCAGGCGCTCAGCCCGACGAGGCCAACAACGGCGACCCACACGGCCGCCAGACCCAACACGCTCGACCAGGTTCGTTGCCGCATCGCGCGCACCCGTGCTCTGGGGTGGGAAGGGAAACACCGCGCCCTGAAAGGGTGACGATCGCGCCCATCCTAATACAGATCAGGGGGCAGGAGGAAGGTTGAACCCTGGAGCCCCGCCGCTCCTCGCCCGAAGCCTGTACTGGCGAGGGTGGGCCGGCTGAGCACGACCCCTCAGAAGCCATCTGGGAATGAAAGGCCGAGTTTCCGGATGGCTTCTCAACGCGTCGCCGCTCGCGGGAAGATTCAGGGGGCGCCAGAGAGGCTCAGGATCTGGAGGCTGTCAAAGCCATCGGCCACGTAGGCGCGGCCGTTGACGATCGTCGCGCTGTGGGCCTCCTCGGGCGTGTCGAGGACCTCGACGAGCCTCGGGGCATCGACCTCGGAGATGTCGATGACCGCCAGCCCAGCCCGCCGCATCGAGACCAGCAGGATGTCCCCGACGATCTTGAGGTCCGTCGCGTCGCCCGGCACGACCAGCTCGCCGGTCTGCCAGGTCCGATAGGGCGTCTCGATGTTGCGAAGGTGGATCTTGCCATCGGACCACCCCATCGCCAGCAGATCGCCGGCGATTTCGGCGTCCCGCGCGATCGGCGCCGGCCCTTCCGCGAACGCGCCGAAGGTGACGACAGGGTTCAAGGGGATGGGCTCGGTCAAGGAGCGCATCTCGAAGCCCTCGTCGGTGTTGATCACGACCACCTCGTCGTTGGCCGCGATGCGCGGGATGTCGACCTGGGCCACCGGGACGATCTGGATCGCGACGGGGCCAGATGGGTCGCTCACGTCGACGAGCCGCACCGAATCCTCGGTCCGAAGCGCCACCGGGCCGCCGGTCAGGGCCAGATCCAGCCCCGCGCCGGAGAAGGCGTCAGAGCCAAGCTCCTGCGGCGCGCTCGGATCGCTCACGTCCAGCACCGTCAGGCCGATGAGGCTGGCGACGTAGGCCAGCTCGCCCTCGACCGCGACCCGGTGCAACCCGCGCGTTGGCAGGAACTGGTGGCCGAGCGCGCTCAAGCCCCCGTCTGGCCCTATCCCCATCACGTCCACGCCATTGTAGACGTTGATGACCACCAGCGCGTCGCCGCTGCGCGCCACGTCGGCGATGAAGCCGCGGATCTCGGCGGGCGGAGCTTCCGGCAGCGGCTCATCCGGCACCTCGGGCTCGCCCTCCGGCGCCCCTTCAGGCTCGCCGCCTGTCGCCTCATCCGACGCACCGCTCTGGTAGCGCACGTCCTCGCAACCAAGGCCGGCGATCGCCATCGCCGCCGCCCACGCCCACAACTGGCCCATCCGATAGTTCATCGCCCCGCGCTCCTGTCGCCTTCGGCCCGAAGTCCGAGCCTGGACACAGCATAGGCAGCCGGGGATCGCCCGCGGAGCGAAAAGATCTTCACCCCTCATCCAGCATCAGCACGAGGTGCCGCTCGGCCGCGAATCGCCCCTCCCAGCAGAGCGCCCGCGGCTCCTGGCCCCACTGGCGGAAGCCGGCCCTGTCGTAGAGGCGCGCGGCCTCCGGGGCCGCGTCAGTGACGGAGAGGTGGATCTGGAGCACCCCGTCCCAAGCGCGGGCGCGCTCGACGAGGGCGCCCAGCAGCGCGCCGCCGAGGCCCGCGCCGCGCGCCTCCTCGGCCACGAACATGCCGTAGATGGCGGCCTTGTGGCGCTCCTTGATCTTCTCCTCCCGCACCAGCCCCGCGATCCCCACCAGCGACTCGCCGTCGAAGGCGCCGAGGATGGCCGAAGATCCGACCCGGGCGATGGCGGCGCGCACGAACTCGGGATCGCTGGCGCGGTCGTCGCCCGGTGAGGAGCCGAAGGCCAGCGGCGCGTCGATCAGCGCCCGGCGGCGCAGCGCGACATAGGCCGGGGCGTCCTCGGGGGCGAGGGCGCGGATCGTGAGATGGCCGGGATCGGGCGAGGTCGCCTCCATCACCGCCCCATCCGCATCAGGCGGCCGGGGCGGGCCTCGGTCAGCTTGTCGTCCTCGATCACGATCTGCCCGTGGATGATGGTGAATCGGTAGCCGCGAGCGTCTTGCAGCAGGCGCTGCCCGCCGGCCGGCAGATCCTTGACCATCCTGGGGCGCTCGAGCTTGAGGTGGTCGTAATCGATGATGTTCAGGTCGGCCCTGAGCCCCGGCGCGACCGCGCCCCGATCCTTGATCCGCAGGTGGCGGGCGTTGTCGGCTGTCATCATCTGGACGACGCGCTCCAGGGGCAGCTTCGGCCCTCGCGTCCTGTCGCGGGTCCAGTGCGTGAGCATGAAGGTCGGGAAGCTGGCGTCGCAGACCGTCCCGACGTGGGCGCCCCCGTCGCTCAACCCTGGCAGCGCCAGCGGGTGCGTCAACATCGTGTGCACCGCGTCCAGGTTCTGCTCGTGGTAGTTGTAGATCGGGAAGTAGAGCAGCTCCGCGCCCTCGTCCTCCAGCATGACGTCGTAGACCAGCGACAGCGGCGACTGGCCCAGGCGCATCGCCTCGGCCAGGATCGACTCCGAGGGCTCGGGCTCGTAGTTGAAGTTGCTGCCCATCCTGAAGACCCTGCCGGAGAGGAAGTCCATGTGGGCCAGGAACTCGTCGGCCAGGGGCGGGATCGGGGTGCCCTCGCCCGAGACCTTGTCCGACTTCTCGGTCATCATCTGGGCCTTGAAGGCCGGATCGCGCATGACCTGGACCCGCTCGGCCAGCGGCAGCTTCGCGATCTTCTTGTAGCTCGGGAAGCCCATGAAGGGGTGGAAGGTGGCCTGCAGCCCGAGCAGCACCCCGATCCCGCGCGCGCCGACCTGGAGCTTGACCTCAAGGCCCCTGGCCGCCGCCGCCTCGACGCCGCCGACGATCCGCTTCCACTGGTTCGTGTCGCGCACCCGCTGCAGCAGCGAGATGCTCAGCGGGTGGCCCCCGCTGGCCTCGCCCATCTTGATGAGCAGGTCGAACTCGGCGTCAAAGCGCTTGCGATCCTCGACCATGTCGAAGTCCGACACGGCCTGGAGCACCCCGTGCTCCAGGCCCCGGAAGGCCTCGGCGATCCCGCACAGCTCGGCCTCGGCCGAGATGCTCGCCGGCGTGTGTCCCCCGTCGGCGTCCAGGTGGTTGTCCGTCCTTCCGGTGCTGAAGCCCATCGCGCCGGCCTCCAGGGCCTCCCGCGTCAGCCGCCGCATCTCGGCGATGTCGGCCTCGGTGGCCTCCTCGCGCGCCAGCCCGCGCTGGCCCATGACGTAGACCCGCAGCGCGTCGTGGGGCAGCTGCATGGCGTAGTCCATCGTGTGCGGCATCGCGTCGATGGCGTCCATGTACTGCGAAAAACTCTCCCAGCGCCACTCGATCCCTTCGGAGAGGGCGGTGCCGGGGATGTCCTCGACCCCCTCCATCAGCGCGATGAGCTTCTCGCGATCCTCGGGCCGCACCGGCGCGAAGCCCACCCCGCAGTTGCCCAGCACCGTCGAGGTGACCCCGTGGAAGCACGAGGGCGCCAGCGTCTCGTCCCACGAGATCTGGCCGTCGTAGTGCGTGTGCAGATCGATGAAGCCCGGCGTGATCAGCAGCCCCTCGGCGTCGATCGTCCGCAGGGCCTTGTCGCCCACCGTCCCCACGGCCACGATCTTGCCGTCCTTGATGGCCACGTCCGCGCGCCGCGCAGGAGCGCCCGTGCCGTCCACCACGGTCCCGCCCACAATCTTCAGGTCGTACATCCCCACCCCTCCCCGCTTCGCCCCTTGATCACGATGGTCCCGACACTCCTTCGTCCTACACCCGCGCCGCCTGCCTTGCAAACGGGGAGTCGACTTCGTTGACGGTCACGTCGAGATCGGCACTCCACCCCCTGTCCCCCGAACTCCACCCCCTGTCCCCCGAGGGTCACTGATACGGAACCACGCTCAAGCCACTTACAATTTGGGCCACCAGGATGCCCAAGATGAAAGTGCTTCAAACGTGGTTCCGTATGACCCCTCGGGGGGACGCTCGTAGTACGGACACGGTGGTTCGAGGACGCTCGGATGACGGGCAAGGTGGATCGGATCCCGCCCCGGCGCCCTCGCCACCCGCCCCAGACGGCCAGTGATCCCGACAATGGCTCCTGCGGCCCACCCACCCCCAAGTCACCGTACCCATTCAACGAGCCCCCCCCCGATCCACCCATCCCGTAATACGAGCGTCCCCCCTCCTTGTGAAACGAGGAGGGGGACAGGGGGTGGAGTGTGCGGGAGGGGGACAGGGGGTGGAGTGTGCGGGGACAGGGGGTGGAGTTCGGAGGACAGGGGGGCGATCGCGGCCAGCGCGGCCGTAGGCGGCGGGCCGCCGAGCAATCCGGGGTGGTCAGGGGAGCCAGGGGATGTCGATGAACTCGCGCAGGAGGGTGTCGTGGAGGGGCTCGCGGCCGCGGAAGAGCTCGCGGATGCCGAAGCCGTGCCGCGCGGCCAGGGCGCCGATGACCTCGACCTTCTCGGGGTCGATGTCGCGGCCGAGGCTGAAGGACTCGGGGCGGCCCTCCAGGCACAGGACCATGGGCTCGGCGAGGCAGGCGAAGACGCGCTCGTCGACCTGCCCGACGACGAGGTTGTAGAGGCGGGACCAGAAGGAGTTCCAGCCCTGGCCGGTGGCGGCGGGCAGGGAGATCATCTCGCCCTCGACGATGAGCAGGTCGTCGCGGCGGCGCTGGGCGACGCTGGTGTCCAGCGGGCGGGCGACGTCGACGACGACGGTGCCCGAGCGCAGGTCGGCCTCGGCCAGCTCACCGCCGACGCTGCCGGCGCCCACGACGATGCCCTTGCCCTTGAGCGCGGCGTCCAGGTCGGTATGGCGAGGCAGGGGGCGTCCGCACTCGGCCTCGATCTGGTCGAGCTTGCGGGCCAGGGCTCTGGGGAAGGTGGGGTGGAAGGCCTCGACGGGCATCCCGCGCCTCGCCATGATCGTCAGGACGCCCAGGGCCATCGTGCCGGGCAGGCCGACGACCAGGACGCGCGGGTTGAAGTGCCGCGAGGCGCCGAGGCGGTCGAGCAGCAGCGCGGTGGTCTCCACGGCCGTCCAGCAGGTCAGGCTGTTGCCGGTGGTCACGGGGGTGGAGAGGCGAGAGGCCAGCTCCTGGCCGCGCAGCCCGACGATGGCGCAGATCGCCCCGAGCCCCACAAGATCAGCGCCCTGGCCGAAGCGGGCCACGGCGTCGGCCATCATGGCCACGGCCTGGACCTGATCGTTGAGCATGGGGCCGGGCAGGGTGGGCAGGCCGACGATCTGGCCGGTGCAGGTGGCCCCCGTGGCGCTCACGATCTGGGGGAAGTGGGTGATCGGGTGGGTGAAGGCGGGGTCGAAGGCGACCCGCTCCAGGCTGCCGAGGCGGGCGCCGAGGATGTCCAGGGAGAGCGAGCGGGCGCCGAGGATGCGCAGCTGCATCTCCGTCAGCGGGTGGACGAGGAAGGTGAAGCGCAAGGTCGTGCTCCGCGCGGGGCCGGATCAGGCCGCCAACTCACCCTTCTCCTGGAGCAGCTTGACGCAGATGTTGTGGAAGGTCGCCACGCGAAAGAGGCGAGGGATGTCCTTGGTCTTGAGGCCCTGCTGGATCTCCGCCGTGGGGACCTCGGTCATCACGGCGCGCAGCTTCTCCAGCGCCACCTGGGTCAGCACGCCGTCGATCTCATAGGGCTCCTCGCCCATCGAGGTCTGGACCTGGTTCTCCAGATCCCCGCGCGGGATCTTGATGTCAAAGGCCCGCTCCAGGCGAAAAACGATGTCGAGAAAGTCCAGAGACTCGGCGCCGAGATCGTCGATGACCCGCGCTCCCTTCTCGACCTCCTCGTCGTCCACCCCGAGGGCCTCCACAAAGCAATCTCGGACTTTGTCGTAGACATCTTCTTCGGTGTAGGCCAATTCAAAACCTCCGCCCAGCGTCGTCGTCCGCCCGGGTGCCGCGATAGACCAGCCGCGCGGCCCCGTGTCGGCGGGAAGACTAACACAACCCCGTCGAAAAATTCTAGAGAAACGTGTTCTACTGCGCGCCTCGCGGGTTGCGCGCGCTCTGGCCGCCGGACTAGACTCCGCGGGTCGGAGGCCGACGCGGCCTCGCAGCCCAGGAGGAGTCCGGATGAGCTTGATCCGTGCGGTGATCGTCGGCGCGGTGCGCACCCCCATTGGAAAGTTTCGCGGCGGCCTGGCCGAGGTGAGGCCGGACGATCTGGCCGCGCTGGTCATGAGGGCGCTCGTGGAGCGCACGGGCGTCGATCCGGCCTTGATCGAGGACGTCTACTTCGGCTGCGCCAACCGGGCCGGCGAGGACAACCGGAACGTGGCGCGGATGGGCGCGCTGCTGGCGGGCTTGCCGCACGAGGTCACGGGGGTGACGGTCAACCGGCTGTGCGCCTCGGGGCTGGAGGCCTTCAACCAGGCCGTGCGCGCCATCCGGGTCGGCGACGGCGACCTCTTCATCGCCGGCGGGGTCGAGTCCATGACCCGCGCGCCGCTCTCGATGCCGAAGCCGGATGCCGCCTTCCCGTTGGGCAACATGACCGTCTACGACACCACCCTGGGCTGGCGCTACCCCAACGAGAAGATGGCGGCCATGTTTCCGCTCGAGGCCATGGGCGCGACGGCCGAGAACATCGCCGAGCGCTGGGGCATCGACCGCGCCGATCAGGACGCCTTCGCGCTGGCCTCCCACCAGAAGGCGGTGGCGGCCTGGGAGGCAGGGCGCTTCGCGGACGAGATCGTCCCCGTCAGCGTCCCCCAGAGCAAGGGCGACCCGGTCATCGTCGATCGCGACGAGGGGCCGCGGGCCGACACCAGCGCCGCAGGGCTCGCGCGCCTCAAGCCGGTCTTCCGCGCGGGCGGCTCGGTGACGGCGGGCAACAGCTCCACGCTCAACGACGGCGCCTGCGCGCTGCTGGTGGCCAGCGAGGCGCGCGCCGCGGAGCTGGGCCTTGAGCCCCTGGCCCGCTTCGTCGCCTGCGGGCAGGCCGGCGTCGATCCCCGGATCATGGGCATCGGCCCCGTCCCGGCGACCCTCAAGGCCCTCCAGCGGGCCGGCCTGTCCATCGGCGACATCGGCCTGGCCGAGCTCAACGAGGCCTTCGCCGTCCAGTCGCTGGCCTGCGTCCGGGATCTGGGCCTGGACCCCTCGATCGTCAACGTCAACGGCGGCGCCATTGCCCTGGGACACCCCCTGGGCTGCTCCGGCGCCCGGATCCTGACCACCCTCGTCCACGAGCTGCGCCGCCGCCCCGAGGCGCGCTACGGGCTGGCCTCCCTGTGCATCGGCGTCGGCCAGGGCGTCGCCACGATCATCGAGGCCCCCTGACCCCTCAGCCGCCCTCCGAGGCGAGCTGCTTGAAGCGCTCCTCGCCGATCTTCACATAGAGCCCCTCCCCCTCGACGAGGACCTCCCCGGTCGGCCCCACGAGCCTCCCCGCGACATAGACCCGGCGCCCCTCGACCCTGTCGACCTCGGCCTCGACCCGCGCCACGATCCCCAGCGGGACCAGCTTCCGGTAGTCGATCGTGAGCCGCGCGGCCACCACCGCGTGCCCCGCGTTCCACGCCACCAGCCCCATGATCTCGTCCAGGATCGCCGCCGAGCTGCCCCCGTGCGCGTGCCCCGGCGGCCCGATGGCCCCAGGGCCGAACCACGCCATGGCCACCAGGCGGCCGTCCTCGGTCAGGTAGTACTGCATCCTGATCCGATCCCCCTCGGGCTCCCCCGAGACGAAGGAGCCCCGCTTCATCGGCTTGACGGCCTTCCAGCCCGGCTCCCCCGACAGATCCGGCGCCGCCTCCCCCCCCTCGCTCATGTCGACCTCCCTCGTGTGACGCTCATAAAAATCAAATCTGAATTTTTGTTCAAGGTTGCGCGGTTGATGATCGCGGCCTATCTTCTCCAGGAGCGGCCGGGCAGCGGACACCAGGGGCGCCGCCATCATTCGGGCCTCATCGCCCGAACACCGCTTTCCAGAACCGCCGGGAGGACGTCCATCTGTCGCACACCGCCCCCTCAGGTATTGCGCACAGCACGTTGGCCGCGCGCGGTTCTCAATCTTTGGCGCGGCTGACCCCAAGGCGGGTCAGCCGCGCTCCTATTTCATCCTGTATCTTCCTGTAGGTCCACGCCGCCCCCTTGGCGTCGTTGAACAAGATCGAGAAGGCGATCGGTCGGCCGTCGCGCGCGCGGGTCACGCCCGTCAGCGTGATGACCTGCGCCAGCGTCCCCGTCTTGCCCCGCAGCACCCTGTGGGCCCCCGTGCCCCTCATCCTGCGCCCCAGCGTCCCGTCGACCCCGGCCACCGCGAAGGAGGTCTCGAAGTCCGGCCACAGATCATGGCGCCCGTACATGTAGGCCATCAACCTCGTGAACTGCGCGGCGCTGAGCGCGTTGGCGTCGTAGAGCCCCGAGCCGTTCGTCAGCGTGTAGCTGCCCTCGGCCAGCCCCGCCCCGGCCAGGAAGCGCCGCGTGTGGCCCTGCGCCCCCGCCCAGGTCGCCGGCGACTCCCCGATGTCCAGCGCCTTGAAGAGCGACTCGGCCATGAAGTTGTTCGACCACTTCTGCATCGACAGCACCAGGTAGGTCATCGTCGGCGACTGGTGCCTCGCCAGCAGCCGAAGCCCCTCGGGCAGCTCGCCGCGCCTGACCTTGCCCTCGACCTCGATCCCGACAGCGCGCAGCGCCTCCTTCATCGTGTGGCCCGCGTAGACCGAGGGGCCGTCGACCCGCTTGCGCAGCGAGGCGCCCTTGTGGGTCTTGCCCCGCAGCACCACGCGGGTCCGCTCGCCCTCCTTGACCAGCTTGACCGAGAGCGGCTCTCGGGCGGCCTCCTTGGCCGTGGACACCGTCGTGGCCTTGTTGTCCACGATCGCGTAGGTGCTCGGCGGCTCGAAGCTCACCGAGGGCGCCTGCCCCTCCTTGCCCGGCATGATGATGATCGTCATCGCGCTGAACTCGACCGACACCCCCCCGACCGGCGCCCTGTACGCGGCCTCCTCACTCTTCTGATCGTAGGCCGGCGGCATGAACTGGTCGTCAAAGACCGCGTCGACCACGACCAGATCGCCCTTGACCACCTTGATGCCCTTGCGCCTGGCGCGGTCGGCCATCTCCAGCAGATCGCCCCAGAGCAGGAAGGGGTCGCCGCCCCCGACCAGCGCCACGTCCCCCTCCAGGACACCCGCCGCGGGCTTCCCGCCCCACAACTCGGTCTTGAAGGTGTGGCTCGGCCCGAAGCGATCCAGCGCCGCCGCCGCCGTGATGATCTTGGCGTTGCTGGCCGGGTTGAGCTTCGCGTCGGGCTTGCGCCCGTAGAGCGCCTTGCCCGTGGCCAGATCCAGCACGTGGACCCCCACCCGGACGTCCTTGAGCGCCTTGTTCGACAGGAGCCCGTCCAGATCGGCCGCCAGCGACGCGACCTCGGCCTCGGACAGCTCCGCGGGCTTGAGCTGGGCCTGCGCGGGCCCCGCCAGCAGCGACAGCGCGAGGGCGCAAGAGGAGACGAAGGCGGTGCGCATGGTAGACGTTGACTCCTTGTATCGTCGCCCTGACCCGACCTCCCTGGTCGGGCCGGCGCGCAGGAAAACCCCGCGCGCGCTGGCTTTCTTTCGCTCAGAGGTGGTGGAAGGTCTGGCCGTCCCCCCACACGAGGATCTCCAGCTCGACCCTGGCCTTGCCCCTCCGGATCATGTCCAGATCGTCCGCCGCGGCCCGCGACAGATCGATGATCCGACCCTTGTGATAGGGGCCCCGATCGTTGATCCGCACCACGACGGACTTGCGCGACCTGGGGTCGGTGACCCGCACCACGGTGTTGAAGGGCAAGGTCCGGTGCGCCGCCGTGAAGTCGTCCATGTCAAAGCGCTCCCCGTTGGCCGTCGTCCGACCGTGGTGCCTCTCCCCGTACCAGGAGGCCTCGCCGATCAGCTCGTCCTCGTCCACCGGCCGGTCGGGCCTCAGGTTGCCATTGCGGTCCCGGAGATCGTCGACCCTGGGCGTCTGGATCGCGGCCCCGCAGCCCACCCCGACGAAAACCACGACAAGCGCCGCAAACCACAACCCGACCCATGAACCTGGCCCCGTGCTGCTGACCATCACCTCGCCTCCCACACCCACGGCGCACGGCCGTTGACCTGCCGCATGGTAGGACAGCGGCCCACATGGCCAACTTTTTTGACCGAGGAAGGCCAGCCGATAGACTCGCGTTGTATCTCCCGAGGAGTTTGTCCACGCCGAGCACGGACGCGAAGGCGACGTCGACCCTCAAAGCCGCGGAACCCGAGCCATGAACTGGATCCGAAGGTCGTTGATGACGCACCTTGTCGCCAGCATCGTTGTTTTGATGGTCTTTATCGGGTGCGCCCAGGCCAAGCCCGACGCGAGCGGCGAGATCGCGCCCGAAGGCCAGCGCGAGGGCGTGCGGACCCTCCAACGAGAGCCTGTCCAGCGCATCGAGGCCGACGAGCGCTTCTTCGCCCCCTTCATGCTGGCCGCCGACGCCCCCGGCGACCTCAAGGAGGCCTACAAGGCCTTCGCCTCGGGGAGGACCCAGGAGGCGCGAAAGGGCCTGGAGGCCTTCCTGGCGCGAGCGCCCAACCACGCCCTTACCCCGCGCGCTTCCTTCCTGCTGGCCCACGTCGACCACGACAGCAAGCGCCACAAGGAGGCCGCCGCCCGCTTCGAGGCCGTCGCCAGGAGCTACCCGCTGCTGGCCGACCACGCCAGTTATTACGGAGCCCGCTCGGCGGCCGACACGGGGGACCACGACAAGGCCATTGAGCTGTCCAGGAAGGTCGACGTCGCCAGCCCCTTCTTCCCGCGCAGCCGCCTCCTGCGCGCGCGCTCGCTGGCGGCCACCGGCCAGCGCGCCGAGGCCATGTCGCTGCTCGACGGCCTCCACAAGGAGTTCCCCACGGCCAGCTTCGCCGGGCAGGTCAAGTACGAGCTGGCCTCGGTCATGGAGGCCGAGGGCCACTACGCCAACGCGGCCCGCCTCTACCACGAGGTGCGCACGCGATACCCCGGCAGCCGCCTCGAAGCCGAGGCCGAGCAGTCCATCCGCAGGGTGCGCCCAAGGCTGTCGAGGCAGCAGATCGAGGCCCTCCTGACCCTCTCGCCGGGCGACAGAGTGCTGCGCGCCTCGGCGCTCAACGACGTCCACCGCTCCGAGCAGGTCGTCGAAGAGATGACGGCGCTGCTGGCCGAGGAGGCCAGCGGCCTCAAGGTCGGCGACGCGGTGTGGTGCGAGGCGAACAACCTCCAGGCCACCGCGTGGCGAAAGCTGCGAAAGCACGCCGAGGCCGCCGAGTCCTTCGGCCGCTTCATCGACGCCTGCCCCGGCGGCGACATCATGGTCCAGGCCCTCTACAACGCCGGCCGCAGCCTGTGGACGGTCGATCGCGATGAGGAGGCCGTGGCGCGCTTCGAGAAGATCTGGGCCGACTACCCCTCCCACTCCTACGCCGACGACGCGGTGCTCTACGCCGCACAGATCCGCCAGAGCCAGAACAAGGGCACCAAGGCCAACGCGCTGCTCGACTTCCAGGTCAAGACCTTCCCCACCGGCGACATGCTCGGCACCGCCCACTGGATGCGCTTCGTCGAGGATTACCGCGCCGGCCGCTTCGAAGAGGCCATCGACTACGTCGACGGGATCGGAGAGCGGACCGGCGAGTCGGACATCTACACCCGAGGCCGCCTGCGCTACTTCCGAGCCCGCGCGCTGGAGCAGCGCGGCCAGACCTCGCGCGCCGCGGCGGGCTTCGCCGAGGTGGTCCGCTCGGTCCCCATGAGCTACTACGCGCTCTTGTCCCTCAACAAGCTCCTGGAGATCGACAAGGACGCCTTCGAGGCCCTCGTCAAGCAGATCGCCGACGCCGACGCAGGCACCCCCACCTGGACCATCGAGCCGCCCCAGCTCGTCGAGGACTCCCGCTTCAAGCGCGGCGTCGAGCTGCTGCGCCTCGGGCTCTTCTCCGACGCGAGCCTCGAATTCGACCAGCTCCGACAAGGCCACCAGGGCCACGAGAAGGTGCTCTGGACCCTCACCCTCCTCTTTGACCGCGCCGGCGCCCACCACCTGAGCCACAACATCCCACGCCGGGAGATCGACACCTTCGGCACCTCCTACCCCGTCGGCCCCGACAAGGGCGCCTTCATGCTGGCCTACCCCCAGCCCTACCTCGAGAGCGCCAGCGCCTGGGCCGGCAAGCGCGAGATCCCCACCGCCCTCGTCTACGCCATCATGCGCGAGGAGTCCGGCTTCAACCCCCGCATCGAATCCTGGGCCAACGCCTACGGCCTGATGCAGCTCATCCTCCCGACCGCCAAGGACATGGCCGTCGCCGACGGCCTCAAGCGCCCCGCGCCCTCCAAGCTGCGCGGCCGGGACCTCCTGGACCCCGAGACCAACATCCAGCTCGGCACCCGCTTCCTGGCCTCCCTCCACCAGACCTACAGCAAGCACCTGGCCATCACCATCTCCGGCTACAACGGCGGCTTCGGCAATGTCGACCGCTGGCTCAAGGAGCGCGGCGCACAACCCCTCGACCTGTGGATCGAGGACATGCCCTTCGGCCAGACCCGCAACTACACCAAGCGCGTGCTGACCAGCCTCTGGATCTACCACTGGCTCTACGAGCTGCCCGAGGGCGACGTCGACGCCACCGACAGGATCGTCCAACTCCCCATGAAGCTGCCCGTCCCCAGCAAGTGATCCCCGCCCCGACCTCCACCCTGCTCCTGCGGCGCCCCCTCGCCCTCCCCGACGTAAATTGCTAGACTCCCCCTCAGCTGTAATTGCGAAAAATTTCCTGTGGGGGGAGCCGTGTCAAGGCATCTGGAATCGTTGAAGGTCTGGGGGACCCTGGCCGCGCTTGTCGCGCTTGGGGCGTGCAGCGATCCGCCCGTCGAAGAGGCCGACAACCTCCCCTGCGCGGGGGCCTGTCCGGCCGAACGGTGCGTCTTCAACATCTGCACGGATCCCGACAACGAACCCGACGGCGACGTCGGCGTTGAAGACGAGCCCGAGGGGCAGCAGGACGCCGACGATCAACCTGACGTCGAGCAGCCCGACGCCGACGATCAACCCGACGTCGACGAACCCGACACCCCCGAGGGCGACGACTGCCAGCAGAGCGCCGATTGCGGCCCCGGTCAGATCTGCGTCGGAGCGCCGAAGCGCTGCGTCGACGGCTGCGAAGCCCCCGAGGGCTGCCCTTCAGGACAGCGCTGCGATCTGGAGGCGCGAATCTGCACCGAGGGCTGCGACGAGGATGCAGACTGCGGCGACGACGAGAGCCTGCAAGGCTGCGATCTCGACGCGAACGTCTGCGTGCCGGTCGCCTGCCGCAACGACAACCAGTGCTCCAGCAACACTTTTTGCGATCTCGACGCCAACCCGAGGGCCTGCACCGAGGGCTGCAGAGTCGGCGGCTGCCCGCCGGGAGAGTTCTGCGACGTCGAGACGAGGGACTGCGTCTTCGGCTGTCTTCAGGACGAGGCCTGCGCGACGGGGCAGTACTGCGATCCGGGCGGCCGAGAGTGCCTGGAGGGCTGCCGCGCAGACTCCGAGTGCGCGCCCGGCGATCGCTGCCAGGAGATCGAGGTCGAGGAGGGCCTCCGGCGGCGGTGCGCCCCGCCGAGCTGCCAGGGCGACGGCGACTGCCCGCAGGGCGCCTTCTGCGGCGACGATCCCGACTCCAATCGCTCGATCTGCCGCGTCGGCTGCCGCCTGTCGCCGGACAGCTGCCCCGAGGGCGCGCTCTGCGATCCCGAGGCGCGCCGATGCGTGCTGGGCTGCGCCGAGGACGAGGACTGCCCGCAAGGGACGATCTGCGATCTGGAGGGCCAGGGCGGCCCCTCGTGCGCGCCCGGCTGCAACGTCGACGCGCAGTGCGCCGAGGGCCAGCTTTGCATCGTCGAGGCCCACCAATGCTCCTGCGTCGACAACGCGGACTGCTTCGGCGACGAGGTCTGCGAGGGCGGGATCTGCGTCGAGGCGTGTTCAGGCGACGGCGACTGCGCCCCGGGCGAGGTCTGCGAGCCCGACCGCCGCGTCTGCGTCGCCGGCTGCATCTCGGACGACGAGTGTGATGAAGGCGAGATCTGCGATCTCAACCGCCTGATCTGCGCCGAGCCTCCCTGCTTCTCGGACGACGAGTGCCCCGAGGACAAGTTCTGCAACCTCGACCTCAACCCGCCGGTCTGTCGCGCCGGATGCAGGGCCAACGGCTTGGACTGCCCCGAGGGCCAGTTCTGCGACGTCGGGCGCCGGGAGTGCGTCAGCGGCTGCGTCTTTGACGCCGACTGCGAGCCTGACGACTACTGCGATCCCGAGGCAGGTTGCGTGGCGGGGTGTCGGGGCAGCGAGGCGTGCTTCGTGGACCAGGTCTGCGATCTGGTCCAGGTCCAGGAGGGCGTGCGCTTCCGCTGCGTCCGGCCCGTCTGCAACGGCGACGAGGACTGCCTCGCCGAGGAGTTCTGCGGCCAGGACGAGCGCCTCGGGCGCGACATCTGTCAACTCGGCTGTCGGACGAATCCGGACTCCTGCGAGGGCGAGGAGCTTTGCAACCCCATCACGCGGCAATGCACCGAAGGCCCCTGCGCCGACGACAGCGAGTGCCAGGAGGGGCAGCGCTGCGTCGAGGTCGACGGGCAGCCCCTCTGCCGCGCGGCCTGCCTCGACGACGGCCAGTGCGCGCCGAACCAGACCTGCGACGAGGGCGCGCTCAAGTGCACCTGCGATGTCTCGGCCGAGTGCACCGGCGCTCAAGTCTGTGACGACGGCCTGTGCAGCGACCCATGCCGAAGCGCGGCGGACTGCGATCTGGGCGAGGTCTGCGAGCCCGACAGCCGCCTCTGCGTTCCGGAGTGCTTCGGCGACGAGGATTGCGGCCCAGGCCAGCAATGCGACCTCGGCACGCGAGCCTGCGCGGGCGTCCGCTGCGCCAACAACAACGACTGTGAGGAGGCGCAGTTCTGTGACCTCACGAGCCAGACGCCCCAATGTCGCCAGGGCTGCCGGGTGGGCTTCTGCCCCAGAGGCGCCTTCTGCGACGTCGGGACGAGGCTCTGCCGCGAGGGCTGCCTCGAAGACGCCGGCTGCGATCCAGGCTCCTACTGCGATCTGGACGATCAGGTCTGCCTTGAAGGTTGCCGCGGCGACGAGGAGTGCGACATCGATCAGGTCTGCGATGAGGTGCGGATCAATGAGGGCGATCGCCAGCTCTGCGTCGCGCCCGGCTGCGAGGCCAACGTCGATTGCCAGTTTGACGAGTTCTGCAGCCTCAACATCGACCTCCAGCGCAGGGAGTGTGCGCTCGGCTGCCGCAGCTCGCCGGACAGCTGCGGCGAGGGCTTCGCCTGCAACGTCCAGCTGCGCGAGTGCGTCAGCACGACCTGCACACAGGACAGCGACTGCGGCCTGGGGCGCATCTGCGAAAACAACGGGATCATCAACGCCTGCGTGACGGGCTGCCGGCAGGACAGCCAGTGCGGGCAAGGACGGACCTGCGACACGATCAACAGAGTCTGCGCCTGCGGCTTCAACGAGGACTGCCCCTCCGGCCAGATCTGCAACGGCGGCTCCTGCCGCCCGCCCTGCGGCTCCGACGATGAGTGCGAACCCGGCCAGGTCTGCAACGAGATCAGCGGCCTGTGCGAGCGAGGATGCGTCAACGACGACCAGTGCGGCGGCCGCGACCTCGGCTTCTTCTGCGACGGCTTGACGCGGACCTGCCAACGGCTGACCTGCGTCCGCGACGTCGACTGCCCCGGCTTCCAGTTCTGCGACCGCGACCAGCGGCCCTCGCGCTGCGCCGACGGCTGCCGCCCCGAGAGCTGCTTCCTGGGGCAGTTCTGCGACCTGGGCTCGCGCCAGTGCCTTGAGGGTTGCGAGCAGGACAACAACTGCTTCCCCGGCTTCTTCTGCGATCGAGACCGGTCGACCTGCGTCGCGGGCTGCCGCGCGGACCTCGACTGCGAGGACAACCAGCTCGAGCTGGTCTGCGACACCCAGAGCCACACCTGCGTCGGCGCGCCCTGCCGCGCGGACGCGGACTGCGGTGATTCCCAGTTCTGCGACCCGCGCGGGTCGCAGTGCGTTCAGGGATGTCGCGAAGACGGCTGCCCCATCGGGACGATCTGCGATCTGGAGGGGCGCCAGTGCGTGGAGGGGTGCCGGCAGGACGACGAGTGCCCCGATGACGAGTTCTGCGACACGGACGTCAACAACTGCCGGCTGGGCTGCCGCAATGACGCGCAGTGCGATCCCGGTCAGGTTTGCGCGCCGATCCTCGTCGAGGGTCAGCTGGAGCGCATCTGCTCGATCCCGACCTGTCAGAACGACGCCGAATGCCCCGAGGCCGAGTTCTGCGCCTTCGACGAGCTGGCCCAGCAGCGCTTCTGTCGGCCTGGATGCCGGACGGAGCCCGACAGCTGCCTCGAAGGCCAGGTGTGCAGCCCGCTGACGCGCCTGTGCCTTGAAGGCTCGGGCTGTCGGGTCGATGAGGACTGCGACCCCGGCCGGATCTGCGTCGTGGATGACTTTGGGACCTTCTGCGCCTCGGGCTGTCGACAGGACAGCCAGTGCCGGGACGGCCAGCTGTGCTTCGACGGCGTCTTCGCCTGCTCCTGCGGGAGCAACGCGGATTGCTTCGGAGGGCAGTCCTGCGATCAAGGCGTCTGCGCCGAGTCCTGCCTCGACGACAACCAGTGTCCCGAGGGCTTCTCCTGCGATCTGGAGTCGGGGACGTGCTTCGAGGGCACCTGCCGAGATGACCTCTTTGAGCCCAACAACAACTCTGTCCGGGCTCCTCCTGCCCCCCCTGGCCTGATGGATGGCCTTCGGATGTGCTTCGAGGAGGAGCCGGCCCTGGCCTCGCGCGACTGCTTCTCGATGCAGGTCTTCATCCCCGGCACGCTGCGGGCCACGGCGACCTTCATCCACGCCGACGGGGATCTCGACCTCCAGCTCTTCGACAGCGGCGTCGTCCTGCTTGAGGAGGCGACCTCCCAGGATGACGACGAGGTCATCACGCGCCAGCTCGACTTCGGCGGCGAGTACGTCGTCTGCGTGATTCCTTCCGGCCCGGCTCCCTTCCAGACCGATTACAGCCTCTTGATCGAGCTGCTTGAGTAGCCGTTGATCCCCACGGATGTCGTCGCCGACGGTATCCATGGGGCCTCTTCGGGTCGCATGGGGGCGCGGGCCGATTTTTTGAATATTTTTTTGAATGGTCTGGTGAACGCCTCGTCCATAGGCCCCGAGTGAAAAGGCGCCCCACCGTCAGGCCTGGGGGCGAGAAGTCAGGGTTGGCCTCAACGAAGGCTGAAACGATAAAGGAGAAAGGGCATGACTGAGATGCTTGGCAAGGTCGACGCGGTGAAGGGGCGCAAGTTTGGCAAGAAGCACCTGCTGGCCTTTGGGGTCGGCGGCGTGTCGCTGTTGGCGCTCGGTTGCATCGAGGGCCCGCTCGGGCTGCTGCTCTCTCTGTTGATGGTCTTCATGGGCGCCACCCCGGCGCCTGACTTCGGCCAGAGCGGCCAGGTCGAGTTCAACATGCTGACCCAGAACGAGCTCGACGATCCGCTGGCCGAAGAGAGCGGGGAGCCTTCCGAGGAGGACGGCCAGGTCGCGGACGTCGAGTACATCATCGAGGTCGACGATCCCGCCGGCACCGAGGCCAAGATCATCGGCGTGGACATCAAGGAGGCCAAGGAGCAGGGGACCTTTGCGATCCTGCTGGACTCCTCCGGCTCGATGGAGCTCTCCTTCGCCGACGTGTGCCCGACCTGCCCGCACGACCCCGAGCGCAAGCGCGTCGAGGCCGCTCAGGTGCTCGGCAAGGAGATCATGGCGCGGACGCCCGAGAGCCGTATGGCCATCTTTGACTGGGGCACCGACGAGGACGAGAGCTACGACGGCATCAACACCCTGGTGGACTTCACCAGCGACTCGGATCTGCTGATCACCGGCGCCAAGAAGACCGGCTCGCTGGGCGCCACCTTCATCTACGACTCGCTGCTGGACATGCTCGAGCTGATGAGCAGCGACATCGCCCGTAACTTCCAGACCAAGCCCATCACCAAGGGCATCATCATCATGACCGACGGTCAGGACACCGCCAGCCGCGCCACGCTCGAAGAGGTCATCGAGAAGGCCCAGAACCTGGAGATCCCCATCCACGTCGTCGGCCTCGGCCCCGCCAACGAGAAGTTCAACGAGCTCTTCCAGGGCACCGAGGACAACTCTGAGTCCATCAAGGATCTGCGCCTCCTGGCTGGCTCGACGGGCGGCTTCTACGCCTCGGTGGACCGCGCCGAGGACATGACCGAGCTTGCCGAGTTCATCGCCCTGGGCCTGACCGGCGGCTACACCTCGACGCAGGTCGTCATGGACCCCATCCCGCCGAGCGGCACCATCGTCCGCGGCACCATCTTCGTCCGGGACCCCGACACCGGCAAGAAGGTTGAGCCCGGCGAGCCCTGGGAGTTCGTCGCCCCCTGACGCTGAAGGGCGTCTAGAGTCAAGAGAGGCCCCGTGGGATATCCCGCGGGGCCTCTCGCTTTTCTTGGGCCTGGTTGGCTGCGGGACTGAGCGAGGCGGTCGGCTTGTCGGGCAGGGGAGATCGCCCTATGATCCCCGCTGGACTCAAGATTTTATCGAGGTGGGCGATGAGGCAGTGCGGCAGGGCGAGGGGGGAGGGTCTGGCGAGGGCGGCGGTGGTTGCGGGGTTGATGGTGTCCAGCGCGGCCAGCGCGGAGATCGGGGACAACGCGGCGGGCGTCAACGTCCATGTGCCCTTTGGGGCCGAGCACTTGCTGGACAAGGCGCGCTCGCTGGGGGTGGGCTGGGTGCGGGTCGACGGCAACTGGGAGCTCTTCGAGGGGCAGCGCGACGTGGCCGACGTCCCGGTCGAGCGGCGGTCCCCGCAGGCCCCCTTCAACGAGGACGAGTACACCTGGGGGGTGATGGACAGGGTGGTCTGCGAGGCCTCGGCGCGGGAACTGTCGGTCTTCATGACGCTGGCCTACACGCCCTGCTGGGCGGTCGAGGGCGGCGGCGTCGACTGCTCGGCGCCGAACCGGCCCTATGTGGGCTTCCGGAAGCCGATCCGGGGGAAGTACGAGGCCTTCGTCTTTGCCGCCGTGCGCCATTACAGCGCCGGGATCGACTGCGGGGGAGGGCGGCGGGCCAGCGTGACCCACTTCGGGATGTGGAACGAGGCCAACCTTGAGCAGTTCTATGAGCGCGGCGACGTGGTCGACTACGCCAACCGGGTGCTGGTGCCGGGGGCCAGGGCCGTCAAGGCGGCGTGCCCGACGTGCAAGGTGCTGGGGCCTGATCTGGCCAACGTCGGGGAGGTCGACGTGAAGCTGGAGGCGGTGCTGTGCGACCCGGCCGCGCGGCAGGCCATCGACATCCTGACCCACCACAGCTACCAGAGCTTCCCGGAGCTGGGCCTCTTCATCTGGGACGGCGACAGCTACGACAATGTGCTCGACGAGCAGCGCTTCGTCTTCACCCGTCGCTCGGTGCGGCAGATCATGGAGGCCTGTCAGGCGACCGACAAGGAGGTCTGGATGACGGAGACGGGACGGAGGGCGCCTGGCTCGGGGCCGTCGAACAACCCGACCTTCGCGGAGGGGGTGCTGGAGGAGCAGGCGACCTATGTGGAGCTGGTGCTGCGGGCGCAGGCGCGGCGGCCGTGGGTGACGAACACCTTCATCTACGAGATCGCCGATGACACCTTGAGCGACATCGACGGTTACGGGCTCTGGCGTTGCGATCAGGCGATGGGCTTGAGGGAGCCCTGCTTTGAGAAGCCGGCCGCGCGGTCGATCCGGGCCTTCATCGACGCGCACCCCGAGTTCAGCCAGGAGGGGTCTCCGCCGACGCCCGCGTGCGCCAACGGCCAGGACGACGATGAGGACGGGCTGGTGGACTTCCCGGCCGATCCGGGTTGCGCTTCGGCGACGGACGGCGACGAGTTCAACCCGGCGCCGCCGAGGACGCTGGAGGTCTTCGAGGCCGGGGTGCTGCAGGTCGACGGGGTGGATGACGAGTACGGGCAGGAGGGGGCGGTGTTGTTGTCGGTGAGGGACTTCGAGGCCGCCGACGCGCCGTCGCAGGCGCCTGGGCCGGGGGATCTGAGCGCGTCGATCCGGGTGCGGCTGGTCGGCGACCGGGTGGGGATCTTCGTGGACGTGAGCGACGACGTTCATGACAACGACCGAGCGCCGGGCGATCTCTGGCAGGGCGACAGCCTGCAGATCGCCGTCGATCCTGAGCGAGACGGCGGGGAGGGCTATTCGGGGCGAGATCTGGAGCTGGGCTTCGCGCTGATCGGCGGTCAGGTGCGGTCGACGGCCTTCTTCGGGGCGATGCCGCAGGTGGAGGGGCCGGTCATCAGGCGCAGCGGCAACTTGACGCGCTATGAGCTGTCGCTGCCGGCGGAGGTGGTCTTCGGGCGTCGGGGTGTGGGGCCTGGGGACGAGGCGGCTGTCTCGTTCTTGATCAACGAGGCCGATCGGCAGGGGAGGGAGGGGTGGCTGGCCTTCGGCGGCGGGATCGGGCGCTTCAAGCGGCCGGCGGACTTCGCGCGGCTGCGGGTGGTGGACCGCGTCGATGAGCCGGAGCCTGAGCCGGAACCTGAGCCGGAGCCTGAAGCCGAGGCTGACCCTGAGGCGACCCCGGAGCCCGAGGCGGAGCCGGAGGCGTCGCCGGAGGCGTCGCCCGAGGCGTCGCCTGAGGCGGAGGCCGAGGGGAGCCCCGACGCGGGCGAGCCCGACGCGGGCGAGCCTGATGGGGGCGAGCCCAATCCGGGCGAGCCGGAAGGAGAGGGGGAGGGCGGCGAGCCGGAGGGGGCGGGCGGCCCGGTCGGCGGCGGTCAGGCCGAGGGCTGTCAGACGGGCGCGGGCCGCGCGTCGCCGGGGTGGCTCTTGTGGTCGTTGGCGGGGGCGCTGGCGTGGCGTCGGCGGCGGAGAGTGGGCGGCGGCGAGCGTTGCAAGGCGCCGCAGAATTCGTCAAGTGTGCGTGATTACAGGTGAAGTTGGGGTGTGGCGGCGAGGCTCGGGCGGCGATCTGGCGAGGGGGGCTGGCCGTGGGATCGCCCCGGTTGGGGTGGGCGCTTATTCGAGGGCGCCGGGGCCCTGGGTGATGAGCCAGTCGTGGAAGCGGTATTCGATGTGGTGAGCGCCCTGGGTGTCGGGCGTGGGCATCTGTCGCTCGGCGCCGAGGGTCTCGTTGCGCCAGAAGCCGTCCTGGAGGAAGACGATGATCTGGCCCCCCTGGGGTCGCTGGGTGCGGCGGGCGACGTCGGTGAGGGTGCCGTCGGGCAGCTCGGCCTGGAGGAAGGGGGTGCCGAAGGTGGCGCGGACGCGGCGCATGGTGGGGATGGCGTCGGCGACGCCCTCGGGGCAGGCGACGCCGGTGGGGTAGGTGTGGCCGGACATGCGCAGGCCGGCGAGGTCGAGGGTGTCGGACAGGATGGGGAACTCGGTCTCGGAGAGGACGGTCTCGATGTGGTCGGCGCTGGCGGGCAGGTTGGCGGCGGTCAGCGGCCCCTGGAGGCCGTCGACGGAGAACTCGGGGACAAGCTCCTGGATGAGCTGGACGGAGCCCTGGCGGGCGCGGGTGAGGTCGGTCAGGATGACGAGGGGCTTGTCGGCGTCGAGGTGGGCCTTGATGCGGTCGAGATCGCCGGCCGAGAAGGTGTGGCTCGGATCGGTGAAGACGAGCGCGTCGTAGTCCTTGTCGAAGTCGAGGATGCCGCGGGCGGTGATCCGGGGTTGTCGGTTGAAGTTGATGAAGAAGGGGAAGTAGCCGGCGCAGAAGTTGATGCCGATGTTCCAGTCGGACTGCTCAAGGGGGAGGCCGACGGTGAAGGTGTCATCGAGGGTGGTGTCGCGCAGGGGCGTGGGGGTGTTTTCGTTGTCGGCGAGCCATTCGAAGGTGTTCAGGGCCAGCTCGAGGTTGTGGGCGACGAGGAGCCACTCGTCGCCGAAGATGTTCTGGTCGCCGACGACGGCGACGCGGCCCTGGCCGAAGGGTGCGGCGGCGACGACGGGCAGGGGCCCCTGGGGTTCGCCGGGGTCGCGGCTCCAGTTGCCGTAGAAGCCGGGGTCGTTGGGGTTCTCCTGCCAGAAGTCGCCGAAGCCGTCGGGGGAGAGGAAGGCGACGCCGTGGTCGGTTTCGAAGGGGCCGCCGGTCTGGAAGGAGGCGATCTTGATGCCCTCGGAGATGGGGTGAGCGCGATCCCAGTTCTTGATCTTGAGCCAGGCGCCGCCGGCGATGGAGAACTCCGGGGCGCGGTCCAGGGCGGTGTGAAAGGTGACCTTGATGCCCATGGGTTCGAGGATGGGGTTGATGCGCTGGGCGTGGTAGTAGACGTTGGTGTGGTCGGCGATGATGAAGAGGCCGCCGCCGGCGCGGACCCACTCGGTGACGTCGGCGATCTCGGCGGCGGTGAAGTCGGGCCGGTCGGAGGAGACGAGGTTGATGAAGAGGACCTTGAAGCCGTCGAGGACGGCGCGGGTCAGGCGCTCGTCGGACTGGGTGTAGGAGAGCTGGCTGTAGGGGTAGCCCCTGGCCTCCAGGTGCTTGAAGAGCCTGTGGTAGCCGTGCATGCCCTGGTAGGCGTAGTTGTCGCGTTCGAGCTTGAGGTCCAGGTTCTGCTTGGAGGTGTGGATCTGGTCGACGAGGATCCAGTTGCCCTCGGGGTCGGGCAGGACGAAGGTCTGCTCGCCGTCGTCGGGCAGGGGGGTGTCGGGGTCGCCGCAGGCGGTCATCGTCGCGGCGAGGGCGAGCAAGGAGGCCAGGCCGGATCTATGGATTGTGTTGATGGTCATCGTCGATCTCTATCGGCATGATTGATGGTTCAAGGCGCGTCGTGATCAAGTCAAGCGGCGCCGCTCGACAGTCTATCGAGGGTCGGGCGGCGTGTCAGGTCTCCCTCGAATTTCTGAGGCCCACGGGCTTGTCAGCGTCGGTCGTTGCGGGGTTCCCGGTCCTCGCCGGGCGTCGCGGTGGGATGGAAGCAGGGGTTGTGCCAGGCCTGGGAGGGTCAGGGGTGAGGGCGGATGGACTTCCATGAGCGGGTGTTGTCGCTGCGGCGGTCGCGGCGACGGTTTGCGATCTGTACGGTGGTGGAGACGAGCGGCTCGTCGCCGCGCAAGAGCGGCGCGAAGATGATCGTGCTCTTCGAAGGCGGGCAGGTGGGGACGATAGGCGGCGGGGCCATCGAGTACGAGGTGGTGGCGCAGGCGCGGCAGGCCCTGGAGGCAGGGGAGAGCCGGCTGGTCAGGCGACACCTGACGCACGAGCTGGCGATGTGCTGCGGAGGGGGGATGAGCGTGTTCGTGGAGGTGCAGTCCTATGATCCGAGGCTCTACCTGTTCGGGTGTGGTCACGTGGGGTTGGCGCTGGGGCGGATGGCGGCGGGCTGCGGCTTCGAGGTCAAGGCGATCGATCCGCGGCCTGAGTATGCGGAGGCTGGGCGCTTCGAGGGGGTGTCGGGGTCCTTGGAGGTGATCTGCGACGATCCTCTGGAGGTGATCGAGGGGCTGGCCTTTGAGGCGGAGGGGACCTACGCGGTGGTGGCGACGCACGATCATGGGCTGGACGAGGCGATCGTGGCGAGGCTGCTGGGTCGGGAGCTGCGCTACCTGGGGTGCATCGGCTCGGAGCGCAAGGGGTTGAAGTTCCGCCAGCGGCTGGAGGCCAGGGGGTTTTCGGCCGAGGCGGTGTCGAGGATGCGCACGCCGATGGGGTTGCCGATAGGGGCTTTGACGCCGGAGGAGATCGCGGTGAGCGTGCTCGCGGAGCTGATCGCGGAGCGGCGAGGTGGCGGGCGGCTTGAGTCGCGGTGAGGATCGAGGTCGGTTTGGCGTGGGTGAGGGGGTGGGGATGAGGTCGGGCGCAGGTCGGGTGACGGCGGTGATCCTGGCGGCGGGGCGGTCGTCGAGGATGAGGGGGGCGGTCAAGGCGCTGTTGCCGCTCAGGGCGCCGTGGGGCGAGCCGGAGGGGGAGGTGGCGATCGCGCGTCAGGTGCGGCTGTTGAGGGCCGCTGGCGTGGGTCGGATCGTGGTGGTGCTTGGGCATCATGGGGACGTGATCGGGGCGCAGGTGGGTCGGTGGGCGAGCCTGGCGGTCAACGCGGCGCCGGATCGGGGGATGTTCTCGTCGGTGTGCGTGGGGCTGCGGGTGGCGCTGGAGATCACGGCGGCGCCGAGCGGCGTGCTGGTCTGGCCGGTGGACGTGCCGCTGGTGGCTTCGGAGACGCTGTCGGCGCTGCTGGAGGGCGAGCCGGGGCTGGATGATCCGGAGGGCGTGTGGGTGTCGATGCTGACGCTGTCCGGGTCGCCGGAGTTGACGGGGCACCCGGTGTTGATGTCCAGGGCGGCGGCGCGGTCAGCGCTCGGGTGCGGCGCGGATCGGCTGGATGAGGCGCTTGAGCAGGTCGGCGGGGTGGTGCGTCGGGCGGCGGTCAGAGACAGGATGATCCTGGTGGATCTGGACACGCCGGAAGGGGCTCGGGGCTTCGTGCTGGAGGGCGTGGGCGAGGCCAAGAAATTGTATTGACAGCGTTCAGGGTGTTGGCTATGTTGCCCCTCGCTGCTCGTCGGGGCGCATAGCTCAGCGGGAGAGCGTCGGCCTTACAAGCCGAGGGTCACAGGTTCAATCCCTGTTGCGCCCACGCAGCGCCCGCGCGAGCAGCGCGCGTCCGGCGCGCGTCAGCCACAACCCGTTGGTACGCCGGTCGTCGCCCTGCCGGCGCTCCACCAG
>SXGT01035164.1_pt1 | contig 45778 bp, 37 predicted proteins | sample 3176221 | NCBI WGS metagenome assembly SXGT01 (sample SAMN11356862, study PRJNA531348) | freshwater metagenome | isolation source: freshwater sample F1-120 | place: China: Fuxian Lake, Yuxi | collected 2017-12-25 | reverse complement strand
TGACGAAATAGGGCCGGCCGCTGTCGGTCGTGCCCGCTTCGAACACCTTGGCGATGTTCTGGTGGTCCATCATCGCCAGGGCCTGCCGCTCGGCCTCAAAGCGGGCAATCACCTGCCGCGTGTCCATCCCCGGCTTGATGACTTTGATCGCCACCCGCCGCTCGACCGGCTTGGACTGCTCGGCCATGTAGACGACCCCCATGCCCCCTTCGCCGATCTGCTGCAGGAGTTTGTAGGGGCCGATCTGGGTGCCGGGTTTTTCGGCGAGCGGCTGGTCGATGGTGACATTCATCGCGACGGCAGGCGACTCCAGGAAACTCTGTTCCTGCTCATGCACCTGGAGGAGCTCCAGCACGCGTTGCAACGCCTCGGGATGTGCGCCACAGACCTGCTGCAGATAGTCGGCCCGTGCCTGGCGACCGTCGATACGACGGGCGAGGTTGAAGACGGCTTTTTCGTCGATAGGTTCTGCGGACATGGCGATTCCTTGGCAAGCCGGTAATGGCTGCTCTCCAGAAACCAGTGCGCATTTGGCACGTGGTTCCCCTAATGAAATTTGAAGATTTTTCTGATTGGGCGGCCGGGAGCCGATCCTGAAACCCTCACCAAGGCCCTCTCCCAGGGGGAGAGGGAGGATGTGGGGAATCCGAGATCTGCAGCCGCAACCAGCTTTTGGCGTAGGCCCAGTCATTTTCCACGGTGGCGAGCGATACGCCGAGGGCCTCGGCGGCCTGGGGCATGGTCAGGCCGGCAAAGAAACGGAGTTTGACCAATTCGGCCGCCCGTGCGTCGCGGGTCGCGAGTTGCTGAAGGGCCACGTCCAGGGCGAGCAGATCCAACTGCGGACCCTGGATTTCGGGCTCCGCGGCCGCCAGGTCCACCCGTTGCCGCTCCCCTCCCGCTTTGAGGCTGGCCTTGCGCCGAGCCTGCCCAATCAAGATCCGCCGCATCGCCTCCGCAGCCGCCCCAAAGAAATGCCCGCGGCTGTTCCAACTGTGTTCCAGTCCGTCCCCGACCAGGCGCAAATACGCCTCATGCACCAGAGCCGTCGCCTGGAGCGTCTGCCCCGGCTTCTCCTGAGCCAGCTTCGCCGCCGCCAGTTTCCGCAACTCGTCATACACCAGCGGCAGGAGTTGCTCCGCTGCCGACGGATCGCCGGATTCGATTTGCGACAGGATGCGGGTGACGTCGGACATGGGGAGCAGCATATCAGGAACGAAATGTGCCTGGAAACGTTTGGGCTCGATCTCACCAGTCCCAGGCGCAAGTTTTTAGGTTGCGCTCATCTTCGACTTTCATAGTTCTGCTCGGTATTTGGCGGATAAGGCGTCGCGGAGCAGCTTTTGGAGTTTGACGATTCTGCGCCTTCCTTCGCTTGCTTCAGGCTCATAGGAGAAATGCCAGATAGTTCTCCGTCGCACCTTGCTGGCAGAAAGATGGAGGTAAGAAAATGAAGCCACCGATGGCCGCCGCTACTTCCCTCCAATGCAGTAGAGCCGCTTGTCCGTCCGCAGATAAATCTTGCCGGCTGCCACGGCGGGGCTGGCGTTGGTGCGGCTGGTGTCGTCCGCGAAGGTGTTGTGACTGAGCTGCTCGAATTTTGGGCCGGCGGCGAGGACGAAGGTGCCGTTGTTCTGGGAGACGACGTAGATTTTGCCGTCCGCCAGGATGGGGGAGGACCAGATTTGGCCGGAGCCGGGTTTGAAGCGCGCCTCGTAGGTTTTCTCGCCGGTGGCCCCGTTCTGGCACTGCATTCTGCCGCCGCCGTCCTCGGCCCAGAAGAGGTTGCCGTCCAGGTAGAGGGGGGAGCCGACGTTGGAGCCTTCGTTTTCCCGCCAGAGGACGTGGGTCTTGGTCACATCGCCGCGGCCGCCGGCCCGGACGGCCAGAGAGGTGGAGCCGCCGCCGATGGCGTAGACCACGTCCTCGTGCGTCACCACGCTGGGACAGCAATAGCGATGCACCCCTTCCGCCCGCCAGAGTTCCACGCCGGTGTCGGGCTTCAAGGCGACGATCCAGTCCGACATGCTCACGACCAACTCCGGGCCTTCCTTCGTCTTGACGATTTGCGGCGTGTTCCAAGAGGAACCGATCCCCTTGGCCTTCCAGACTTCCTTGCCGGTCTTTTTGTCGAGGGCCACGAGCGAGTTGCTTTCGATGCTGGCGTTCACGATGAGCAGATTGCCGAATGGCACGGGAGAGGTTCCCGAGCCCCAGCCGTTCGTACCCTCGCCGACGCTCTCGTGCCACTGTTCGTTGCCGCCCAAGTCGAAGCAATAGACGCCGGACTTGCCGAAGAAGACGTACAGCCGCTCGCCGTCGGAGACGGGGGTGTTGCCGGCGTAGCCCTGGTAGGCCCCTTCGCCGGAATAATTGTGCTCCGGGAGCTTGGGTTCGAAGGTCTTGTCCCAGATCTTCTCGCCGGTCTTCTTATGGAAGCAGAGCAAGTGCCGGCGGAGGTCCTTCTGGTCCCCTTCGTTGGCCTTGAGCCCGTAACCGGAGTAGGCCGTGACGAAAACTTTGTCGCCGACCACAATGGGACTCGATGCTCCGGGGCCGGGGAGGTCCACCTTCCACACGATGTTCTCCGTGCTCGACCACTTTACCGGCAGCCCCTTCTCTTCGCTTGTCCCCTGTCCGGTGGGGCCGCGAAAGCCGGTCCAATCGGCAGCGGTCGCAAGAGAAGGAAGGAGAAAGGACATCGCGAGAATGATTCGGCGGGTCATGGGGGCATTCCTGGTGGGATAGTCAACAGCGCGGAGAAGCGGAGTGGGATTTGCAACGGGCGTCTTGGACCTGAAATGAGATTCTAAGCCTTGGGACGAGAGATTGTCAAAAACGACTCCCGTCCCGCTGCTTCTTCGTTTGTGCTATCAAGGAGGCGCGACCTATGCCTGCTGAACATGACCCAGAACCTCGACACGGCGGCGAAATCGAGCACGTCCGCCACAAGCCGCCGACGCCGCTGGCGCGTTTGCGCGAGCTGGTGCTGGTCTGCGCTCCGCTCCGTAGCAATGTCAATCTCTCCAACATCGTCCGTACCGCCGGCTGTTGCGGGATCACGCGGCTGATTGCTTGCGGGCATGTGAAGGTTGACAAGAACATTGCCCGCGACGGCGCGGACCAGGTGGAGATCGAGGTCCACCGCACGCTGCCGCCGGTTTTGAAGCAGCTCAAGCAGGATGGATTCACGCTTGTGGGTCTGGAGCAAACGACCGGCTCCAAAAAGATCCACGAGTTTGTCTTTCCCCGAAAAACGGCCCTCGTGCTCGGCAACGAGCGGCACGGCCTGACCGACGAAGAGCTGCGGCTGGTGGATGTGTGCGTGGAGATTCCCGTCTGGGGAATGCCCCACGCGTACAACGTCGCCACTTCTGCCGCGATGGCCCTGTATGAATATTGCCGGCAATATCCGGAGGGATAGGGGAAATTCCGAAATTCGAATTCCGAATGTCGAATTCTCTTACGGCTCTTCCTGAATCTCCGCCGCGACTCGGTCTGCGGAGATACGCCGTTTTCTCATCAACAGCAGGCCGCCGATGGTGAGACCGACGCCCGTGAGCAGCCAGGGGGACGGCGGCTCCTGGAAGAAGAAGACTCCCATGAGGGCCGCCATCGTCGCTTGAGTGGCGTTGAGGGCATTGACGAAGACCAGGCTGGTGAGCTGCAGCGATTTGGTCAGAGTGACGAACGCGGCTGCGTTACAAACGCCGGCGAGCAGCATGAGCCACAAGTTATGGGGCGTTGTGGCCAACATTCCTTCCAGGCCAATCCGCCAGAGGCTGATGCTTCCTAGGCTGAGCATCCCCACGATGGAAACCGTGAACAGCGCGGCCGGAAGCGAATGGCCGCGGGTAACGTAGTAGCGGTTGATCGTGTTCAGAACGGCATAGGCCAGGCCGCAGAGACAGGCCGCGGCAACACCCAGCGCCAGTTCCAAAAAATGGGGAGGCGAACTCGCGGCCTCAACAGCTTCGGCGGTTCCCCGCACGGCATCATGGGCGTTTTCGGCTCCCAAAAAGAGGACGAAGACCGCCCCCAGCAGGACCACCATCGCGGCAACGGTGCGGAGTGTCACCGGCTCGTGCAAAAAGACTCGGCCCAGAATCGTTCCGAAGACGATCATTCCTCCCAAGTTCAGCGGCACGGTGAGGGCCACGCCAATAATGCCGAGTGCCCACTGGAACGGAATGTTTCCGCAAACCTGCCCGACAAAGCCGCCGACGGCGATGACGGCCAGTACCGTGAACGGCGGAATGGCCCTGTGGCCGCGCAAATGCATGTGCAGCATCCAGGGAGCCATGAGCAGCGCGGTCGGCAGCGTTTTCACCGTGGAAACCCAGACCGGATCGCAGTCCGTCAGGGCTCGCAGAAAACCATTCGCCACCGTGTAGAGAATCGACGACGCCAGACCGCACAGCGTGCCGAAGACCACCGGATCCAAAATCCGGCGTCCGGCAGGGTGCGCGTCAGTGGCTGAGAGAGGGGACACGGTGCTATTCTAATACGCCTCGGTTTCCGAGTGGCACGCCCACGGCTTTGTGTGGGCGTTGTATCTTGCATTCGCCTTTCGTCCATTTCTATGCCCATCGCCGCCCTCGTCCGCCGCGTTGCCAAACTGCTCCGGCAGCAGAACCTCAAGGTCGTTCTTGCCGAGAGCTGCACGGCGGGGCTGGTGGCCGGCGCGCTCTCGCGAGTGCCTGGAATCTCGGCTTGGCATTGCGGCGGCGTAGTGGTTTATCGCAATGCGACCAAGCGGGCTTATCTGGGAATCCCCGCCCGGCTACTGAAAGATCCGGGCCCCGTCAGCGAAATCGTCGCCCGCGAGATGGCCACTCGTGTTCTCGACCTCACTCCCGAAGCCGATATTTCCGCAGCCGTCACGGGACATTTAGGCCCAGGCGCGCCACCGGAACTCGACGGCGTGGTCTACATCGCGATTGCCCGGCGGCAACAACGTCAAAGCCAACGAAAGCAACGTCCCGACCTCAGCGTTCTGCGCTACCACTGCCGCTCCAGCAAGGACCGGCTGCCGCGGCAGAAAGAAGTGGTCGAGCTGGTTTTCCTTCAACTCGAGAACGCCTTGCAAAGAACGTGAGCAAGGATGCGGCAAGAAAATGCGAGTGGTGCAACGAAGGTGAGGTTTAGACAAGGAAGGTGAGGCGTCTTTTAACCCCCTTCGGTCTTTCCCGACACGACGAGTGCCCCCTCCTTGAGCTCCACGACTTCGATCCGCAGCGTCTTCCCCTGGAGCTCCGGCTGGTTCATGGGAAGCGTGACGTAGGCGACGGGGTCGCCGTCTTCTTCGCCCCAGCGGAGCGGGACGCCGGCTTTGGCGGTGTGCTGGGAAATCTGCTCCAGAAAATTGGCCAGCGGCACGGGCAGTGCTCCCGCCCGCACCTGCATGATGCGAATGGCGATGACGTTTGGCTCCTTGGTCAATTCCGGTCTGGCCCCGATGGAGACAACAGAACTAAATCGCGAGTCGGAATACTTGCAGGCGACCTGGATCATCTCCGTCGTGATTGCGACGCGCGGGTCGGAAACCTGGTTGGGGAGAGCCTTGGGAAACTTAATCGGCAAGTCATTGGCGAGCCAGCCGTTGACTTCATCGGCCGTGAACGTGGCTTGCCAGGTTCCTTCGCGGCGGACATCGTTGCGGAGCTCGAGAACTTCCTGCTCGAACTTGTAAGCCGCCTTGGCCGGTTCGGCGGCAGGCGCGGCGAGGGCTTGTGCGTAAAAGTCCGGAACGGCATGCAGCGAGCGATAGCCATAGAAGCCTGTGGCCAGGGCCAACAGCACAACGGCCAGGCATCCAATGAACAGTAAGCGGATGAATTTTCTCATGGGTGAGGGTCGGCGCTGTTCCGTAGGCTTATTCTATCGCGAACGGCCACTGGGTCCAACTTTTGACTCTCAGTCCGCCGACCTGTCAGCGTTACGCCAGGCCTCCACATTCGCCAGCATCGCCTCCGCCGCGGCCACCGGGTCGCTGCGGATCGCTTCAAACGGCTGAGTTTGACCGGTGTCGTCCTCCAGCAGCATCTCGCAATGACAATGAAACGTGCTACCATTTTCCGACATCTCCAGTCGCACATATTCGGCTCCGAGTTCCTCCAATCGGCTGCGAACAGCGTCGATTTTCCGAGCGGTGGCTTCGTCCAGAGGACTGACGTCGGGCGTGAGTTGGATGGCATCAATGGACTTGGCGTGCGAGAGGAAAGCCGGTGCTCGCTGGAGCTGTGGCGGCGGTGGGGACTGGAATCGCTCCGAGTTGCCAAAGGGGGCAGACTCGTCCGATAGCGGCAGTTCGAGCGTGGCGCGAGACACATCCGCTTGCGGCTGCACTTTTGGAGCCGGCGTGGACACCGGCTCCGTCATGGGGGGAACGGAGCTTTCCGCATTTCCATACAGAAGCCGGTCCAAGTAACCGGCCACGCTCGGCATGGCCATCACCGGCAGCACAATCAAAAAGCCGACGATGAAGACGGCACGGAAAGTAAAGGCGGTCCACCGTGGCATGGCTGAAGTCCGTTTCAGGGTTCTTGGGGCTGGGCATCATATCCCGCCCGCTACGCCCCACAAAGCCGAAAAGGAGTCTGCGTGCTAGCAATCCCTGGCCACACGACTGAGCTTGCCCGGCTGCCGCGACTCGCCTTATCATCGCAATGTTCTGACGACATTTCTCGGAGATACAGCATGGGTTTGCTCAAAGAATTCAGGGATTTCGCGCTCCGTGGCAACGTCATCGACATGGCCGTCGGCACCATCATCGGCGGGGCGTTTCAGAAGATTGTCAACTCGGTGACGAACGACCTGCTTCTGCCGCCGATTGGACGTGCCCTGTCGATGGGGGGGAAGGCGGTGAATTTCAAGGATATGTACCAGCCCTTGGCCGAAGTCCCCGCGGCCCTTCAAGGGGCTTCGCTGGATGTCGTGCAGAAAGCCGGCATTCCGGTCATTGCCTACGGTTCCTTTCTGCAAACAACGCTCGACTTTCTCATCCTGGCGCTCTGCATCTTCCTGATGGTCAAACTCATCCAGGTGGCCCGCGAAAAGTTTGAAGCCAAGAAGGCCGATGCCCCTCCCTCCGCACCACCCGCGGACGTTGCACTGCTCACGGAAATCCGCGATTTGCTTGCCAAGAAGTAACTGGATGCCCGGGCGTGGTATACTGCCAAGGATTCCTCACGCACCGCGAGTGGAGCTTCATCTCGCGGAGCGAGATGAGTACTTTTCTTGAGCAGGCTGGAAGCCTGCCCCACACGCCCATGTTTCACCCGCCTCTACCGCCCCTGTCACGCCGCGACTTCGTTCGGATCGGTGGGCTTTCCACCTTCGGACTGTCGCTGCCGGCATTGCTGCAACTGCGAGGTGCTCAAGGGGCTGATGCGGCCAAGGGGAAGGCCAAATCGTGCATTGTCATTTGGCTCGATGGCGGGCCGAGCCATTTGGAGACTTTCGATCTCAAGCCGGATGCCGCCGCGGAAGTTCGCGGCCCGTTCGCGTCGATTCCGACGAGTGTGAGCGGTATTCGCATTTGCGAGCACCTACCCAAGCTGGCGGAGCGGATGGAACATGCCGCCATCATCCGTTCCATGACATCCCCACTGGGGGAACATAACTTGGGGGCGAACTATCTGCTCACGGGATATGCTCCGACGCCCGCCATTGAGTATCCGGCCATTGGCAGCGTGGTGGGACATCTGCGCGGTGCAGGGGGCGTACTGCCGCCGCACATCGCCGTGCCGGACTTTCGCGCTGGTGGCCGCAATGCCGGCGGCAATGGCTATTTGCCGGCGAGTACCCGGGCGTTTTCGCTGAACAGCGATCCGGCTCGCCCCGATTTTCGCGTGCCGGATCTCGACTTCTATCCCGGCACCGCCGCCGACCGCGTCGACCGCCGACTCGACTATCTGGCCGCCCTCGACCGTCTCAGCCGTGCAGCGGACGCGAAGGAGACTCCCCCGAAGCAGTTCGAGCATGCGCACCGGCTGCTCACTTCCGCTGGCGCGAAGCAGGCTTTCAACCTGAACGAAGAAAGCCAGAAAACCCGCGCCGCCTATGGCCCGCGGAGCATCGGCCAAAGCTGCCTGCTGGCGCGGCGACTGGTCGAGCAGGGTGTGCCGTTTGTCACCGTCACCAATGCCGGTTGGGATACGCACCAGAATCTCGATACGCTGCTGCGAGCGGGCTATACCGGAGCAAAAGTCGGAGTCGGTCTGATTCCGTCGCTTGACCTGGCGATTTCCGCGCTGCTGGATGACCTGCATGACCGCGGCCTGCTCGATTCCACGCTGATCGTCATCATGGGAGAATTTGGCCGCACCCCCAAGCTCAATACTTCCGCCGGGCGGGACCATTGGCCGCGCGTCTTCAGCGTGCTGCTCGCCGGGGGAGGATTGAAAGGGGGCCAGGTCCTAGGCTCCAGCGACAAAACTGGCGAGAGTCCGCAGGATCGCCCCGTCACTCCGGCGGACCTGGCCGCCACGATGTTTGCCTTGCTCGGCCTCGACCCGCTGTTGACTCTGCAAACCGCCGACGGCCGCCCCATTCATCTCAGCCGCGACGGCAAGGTCATCTCCGAGCTGGTGGGATGAGCAGCGGCTGCCGTTACTTCAATAAATACTTTCCCAGAAAGGCACCGATGTCCGCGGACCGTTCCTTTCCCACGGGAACGCGGCAGGAAAGCTCGAAGACTGAGTTGTCATAAGCGATGAGCCGAATGTATTTGTGGAATTCCGTTCCTTCCACCTTTCCGCGCAGGATCGCGTCACACACCAAGCGGTCATTGACGATCGCCTGGTTGGACCCTTCGATGATGCCTTCGCCCATTTCCCCTTTCCGCTTTTCGAGAAGAATGTCGTAGACGCCCGGCTCTTCTCCTTGGGCGATCCGGAACGTTCGGAATTCGCGGGTGGCTTCGAAGACGTGTTCATTCTGCGTCACCGTCAAGGTGAAAAAGGAATTAACTCCTGCGGCGCTTTCCACATCCCGGTCAATGCTCTCGGGCCCGGCGGGAAATATCACGCTGAACTTGCCGTCTTGATGCTCGAAAGTTTTCCAACCCGCCGGCAGTCCGCTGATGGTCGCGGGCCCGGAAGCGGGAATCGGACCGTCCAGGGGCGATGAAGAGGACTGCTCGCCCGCGAGAGCCGCCCGCGCCGCGGCCCGCGCTTCGCGCTCCCTTTTCCCCTGCTCGCGAAGGTCGGAAATCCATTTGACCGGATTGGTCCCTTGGAGATAGCACAGGATGCCAACCGAGAGAACCCCGACCATCACCAAGAGCACGCCGCCGGCCACCAGAATCTTGGTGATGGACTCGGTGGCCTCCCGGGACTCGCGAGAGACAGCGGCCCGAGGGCGCGGGATGTACGAGGCGGCCGGAAGAAGCTCGGGCTCCGGCGAGGGGACCGCCAGCGGGCTGCGACAAGCGGGGCATTGCACCACCTTGCCCGCCAGATAGAGGTCGGCTTCAAAGGCTTGTCCGCAGCGGCAAGCAACCACAATGGCCACGCGAGAAACTCCGCTAAAAAAAGTTGCAAAGTCGTCCGACTCTTCCAATAGTAACCCAAGCGGCAAAGGGAAAGGGAGAGGGAAACCGCCACGCGGGCCGCGTGTGGCTACGAGGGGCTAAAGCAACCCGCTGCCTGCTTCGGCCAGGGCCTTGTCGACGCTGAGCGGATCGACTCGCCGGCAGCAGTCGATGAGAAGGTCGGCGACTTCGAGGAGGTCGATTTTCCAGTCTAACGCGGCGGCAACGGGGACGGGGTCGGGAGGAGTTTTCGCGACCGAATCCTTGTTGTCTTGTGAAATCATAGGCGCGAAAACCCCTCCCGACCCCTTTTCCGGTTCCAACTGTGCCAACTCCTTGAGCAGCAGGATCAGCCGCAGCAAGTGGCGAAAGATGATCCCTTCCTGTTTTTGCAGGCCGCAAGCGGCGACGTACTTGTCGAACTGGCCGCCGAACTGGAGCACTTCGCCGGCGCAGCGGACGGGGACCGTGTTGAGCGAATGGACGCCGGGATAGGTGGCGTCGAAGAGCCGGCGGAGCTTGTCGGCGAGGGTCAGGATGCGGATGCGTTCCTCCGGCGGCAGATCGCGCTGGGCCCGGATTTCGTCGTCGGAAAGGGCCGCGCCGAGCTCTTGAGGCGTGGCCAGCCCCATCTGCAAGAGTTTGGGGTCGAGCTTCGAAACGGCGAGCGGGCCGGGGGGCAGATCCTGCGGCCAGGGAACGCGGACGTACTTGGCCACGGAGCCGGGCATTTCCAGGACGCTCTCAATGGCTTGCAACCGCTCTTCGCGGTCGGCGATGCCCAACTCGTTAATGAGGTAGAGGCCGTAGAGCGGGTTGACTCCGCGGAGCAGCAGCAGCTTGGCCAGCTCGGGCGTGGGAACGGCCCGGTCGGGGCGGTAGGAAGCGGGCGCAGACGAAACTTGTGCCTCCGTTTCGGATTTCGGATTTGGGATTTCGGATTTGGGATTTTGCTCGGACCGCAATTCCTGGAGCGCCGCCTCCATCAGCCTCTCGGTTTCGGTCTTCTTCCGCGGCTGTTCACTGACTCCTGACCCCTGACTCCTGACTCCTGTTTCCTGATCCCTGACTCCTGACCCTTGGTTCTCCGGCGGCGGCGGCTCCAGCGTGACGTAGCCGCCGGCCCAGAGGGTCAGCAGCATCTGGTCGAGTTCTTTCTGGCCGTTGACGATTCCCTTTCCTTCCATGAGGCGCCGCGAGACGAGCCTGCGAATGGGCTCGACGTCGGGTGAGACATCCAGCATGTACGCCAGCAGCCGCCAGGGGATGGGACCTTTGCTGGCGAGCTTTCCCGGCGGGGCGGTGCGGAGTTTTTGAAAATTCGCCTCGGTCCAGTATTGCTCTGTTTGTCGCCGTGTCGGCATTTTGCGTTTGAGATCCTTCTTGGCCCGCAAGAGGCCGAGATCCTTGGTGTCCTCGGGAATCTGGTCGAACTTCTCCCGCCAGCGGAGGATTTTGACGTCGTCCTCGTGAGCCAGAACGAAAACAAAGCCCTCTTTATCAAACTGCGGCCGGCCGGCCCGGCCAAAAATCTGGTGTGCGCTCGACGGGTCGATGACTTTCATTTCACCCGGCTTCCCTTTCAGTAGCGTGGGCAGCACAACGCTCCGGGCAGGAAGGTTAATACCGGCAGCCAGCGTTTCGGTGCAGACGCAGACGGAAAGGAGTTTTTGCTGGAAGAGGTCTTCCACGATGCGGCGATACTTGGCCAGGACGCCGGCATGATGCACGCCGACGCCGCGCTGCAGAATTTGCTTGAGCTTCGGCCCCGCCCCTTTCGACCAGTCGTGAGCCGCCAACGCTTCTGACAATCGCCCCTGTTGCCCGTCCGCGAGGAGCGTCTTCCCCTTGAGTTGCTCCGCCACTTCCCAGCAACGGTCCCGGTTGAAGCAGAAGATGAGGGCCGGCGAGTAGCGGGCGTCGCCATCCCCTTCGGCCATTTTCTCAATCTGCTCGTTGAGGAGCAGATCGCCGACCCAGTGAAAATGGAGCGGCACTTTTCGCTCCCGCCCTTCGACCAGTTCGATGCTCCGCTTATGGCTCATCTGGAGCCACTGGCGGAACTCAAAAGCGTTGCCGACCGTGGCCGAAAGGAGCAGCACTCGCACATGGGGCGGCAGCATGCCCAGGGCGAGCTCCCAAACGATGCCCCGCTCCACGTCGGCGAAGTTATGAAACTCGTCCATCACCACGGCCGAGACTTCGTCAAAGGCGAAGGCATCCTTATGGAGCAGCCGGTTAAGCAGAATCTCGGCCACGACGACCAGAATGGGGGCATCGGGATTGACCCGCCGATTGCCGGTCACCAGGCCAACATCGTCCGGATGAAATCCCCAGCGGGCCGCGGCTGATTGCATCTCGGCGAATTTCTGCTCGGTGAGTGCGATGAGCGGCGTGGTGTAATAGGCCTTGGTGCGGGTATGCAGAGCTTCAAACAGTGCCGCCTCGGCAATCATCGTCTTGCCGGTTCCCGTGGGAGCACACACGAGCACCCCCTGGTCCGCCGTAAAGTAAGTGAGCAGAGCCTCTTCCTGCACTGGATACGGCGGGTAGGGAAGCGAATCGAGATAGAGCGATGCAATCTGGTCGCGGGATTTTGGCGCGGTAATGAGCGAGACTTTCGAGGAGGGTAAAATCGCGGGCAGTCCTCACTCGCCCTGAACTAAACAATCTCTTTGGTGGAATCTCGGTGAGTGTGTCAAAAAAACTCGAATTCATGCGGCGTTTGCGGGGTTCATGTCTGTTGCGAACATGAAGCTTCACCCGCAGGAAAGGAATTCGAGAGAACAGCATTATCCGCCAGCACATGGCCGCTCGCAAGCGTCGTTTGGCGCGACGGAGCAACCAGCAAACGGGGGAAGGCGTTGCCGCGACGGGCACTACAACTGAAAATGCCGTGCGCCTTCGTCGGACGCTATCGCACTGTCAGGTCTTCGACCGTTTCGCCGATTCGTAGGTGGAGCGAGATCTTCTGTCCCAAGACCAGCAATAGTTAGGATCGAGAGAGCCCCTCCCGACCTCTTTGGTGCAACCCTACAATGCGGGCATGGAGAAAATCCACGCCACGACAATTCTGACGGTCCGTCACGACGGCAAAGTGGCCATCGGCGGAGACGGCCAGGTGACGCTTGGCACCGCGATCATGAAGGCCGACGCCATGAAGATCCGCCGGCTCAAGGAGGGGAGCGTGCTGTGCGGCTTCGCCGGCAGCAGTGCCGATGCTTTCGCCCTACTGGAACGGTTTGAATCCAAACTCAAGGACTTTCCGGGCAATGTTCCACGGGCGGCGACGGAACTGGCAAAAGAGTGGCGAACCGATCGGGCCTTGCGTCGTCTGGAGGCCCTGATGATCGTGGCCGACGCAAAAAACTCGCTCCTGGTCAGCGGCACGGGCGATGTCATCCAGCCGACCGATGGCATCATCGGAATCGGCTCCGGGGGGAATTACGCGGTGGCCGCGGCTCGGGCCTTGCGAACTCATTCGCAGCTCTCGGCCAGCGACATTGTCCGCGAGGCCCTTTCCATTGCCGCCGACATCGACATCTATACCAACAAGAATATCGTCGTGGAGGAACTTCCGTGCGGAAGCTGAAAAGTGCCGGCCCAGCCACGATTGAGCCCCGCGATTTGACGCCGCGGGAAATCGTGGCGGAGCTGGACCGCTACATCGTGGGGCAAAACGACGCCAAGCGGGCCGTGGCCATTGCCATCCGCAACCGCTGGCGGCGGCAGCACCTGCCCGAAGAAATGCGGCAGGAAGTGAGTCCGAAAAACATCCTGATGATTGGCCCGACGGGCGTCGGCAAGACGGAAATCGCCCGTCGCCTGGCCAAGCTAACCGGAGCCCCATTCATCAAGGTTGAAGCGACCAAGTACACGGAGGTTGGCTACTACGGCCGCGACGTGGAGAGCATGGTCCGTGAGCTCGTCGAGAATGCCATCGGCCTGGTCAAAGCCGCGGAGCGGACCAAGGTCGAGTCGGAAGCCACCAAGCGGGTCGAAGAGCGGCTGCTAGACATGCTGCTCAAGGCCAAAAGTGACGTGCCGCAGGACGACGAGGAATTCAGTCGCGACCGCGAGAAGATGCGGGAAATGCTGCGGGCCGAGCTTTTGGAAGAAGAAAAAGTCGAGTTGACCACCGAGCATAAGGCGACACCGGTGCTGGTCGGCGGCATGGGCATGGAGGGGATGGATTTCGGAATCCAGGACCTGCTCGACAAACTGCCGCTCCCCAAGCACACTTCCCGCCGCGAGCTGACCGTCTCGCAGGCACGACAGATTCTTTTGGAACAGGAAACTGACGCCCTTCTCGATCCCGACAAGGTCAACGCTGCCGCGGTCGAACTGGCCGAGAACGTCGGCATCATCTTTATTGACGAGCTGGACAAAATTGTGGCCAGCGATACCCGCGGAGCCGACGTTTCCCGCCAGGGAGTCCAGCGGGATTTGCTCCCCATCGTGGAAGGGACGCATATCCAGTCTCGCTACGGTCAGATTCGGACCGACCACGTCCTGTTCATTGCCGCCGGCGCGTTCCACAAAGCCAAACCCAGCGATTTGATGCCGGAACTGCAAGGCCGCTTCCCCATCCGCGTCGAGCTCCAAGATCTGACCAAAGACGACTTTGTCCGCATCCTCAAAGAACCGCAGAATTCACTGACCAAGCAATACTCGGCGCTCCTCAAGACCGAAGGAGTCGAATTGGAATTCGGCGATGATGCCATTGAAGCTTTGGCGGAATTCGCCTTTCGCGTCAATCAAACGACGCAGAATATCGGCGCTCGGCGGCTGTATACGATATTGGAACGACTGCTCGAGGACTTGAGCTTTGAAGCTCCCCAGATGCAAATGGGCAAGATGGACATCACCGCCAGTTACGTGCAGGAGAAGCTCAAGACGATTGCGGAAGATGAAGACCTCAGTAGGTACATTCTTTGACCATGTTGCGTCTCCAGCACTTACCATTCGTCGCGATGTTTCTCGCTTGCGGTTTCGCGCCCGTACTTGCGGAACAACAACCAGTTGCGCGTCCCAACATCATTTTCATCCTGGCGGACGACCTCGGTTACGGAGATGTCGGTTGCTATGGCCAGAAGCGGATTCAGACGCCAAATATCGACCGCCTCGCGAAGGAGGGGATGCGGTTCACCGATTTCTACGCGGGCTCCACGGTCTGCGCCCCTTCCCGCTGCGTGTTGATGACCGGCTATCACACAGGGCACTGTTTGATTCGGGGGAATGCCAAGGACAATCTGCGGCCCAAGGATGTGACGGTTGCGGAAGTCCTCAAAACGGCAGGTTACACAACGGCTCTTTACGGCAAATGGGGATTGGGGCACGAAGGATCGACCGGTGTGCCGACGAAGCAGGGCTTTGATCATTTCTTTGGCTATCTCGACCAGGGGCATGCCCACAACTACTACCCGGCGTTTTTGATGAAGGGGGAAGCCCGGTTTCCACTGCGGAATGAAGTCCCGCCGGGAGCGACCGAATTCGGCAGCGGCGTGGCGACGAAAAAGACTGACTACAGCCACGACCTGATTGCCGAAGAGGCGCTGCGGTTTTTGAGTTCGCAAAAGTCGACTGTGGGGCCGTTCTTTATGTATCTCGCATTTACCACTCCGCACGCCAACAACGAGGCGGGAAAGGCAGGCATGGAAGTCCCCGACTACGGCTCTTACGCCAAAACGGACTGGCCTTTGTCGCAGAAGGGGCACGCGGCGATGATTACGCGAATGGACGCGGATATCGGCCGCATCCTGGCCAAGCTGCAGGAGCAAGGGGAGGACGAAACGACTCTCATTTTCTTCTCCTCCGACAACGGCCCGCATCGCGAAGGGGGAGCTGACCCGAACTTCAGCGATTCCAACGGCCCGCTCCAGGGGACCAAGCGCGACCTCACCGACGGCGGCATTCGCGTTCCCTTTATCGCCCGTTGGCCCGGTAGGATTGCCGCAGGCAGCGAATCCAAATTCGTTAGTGGCTTTCAGGACATCCTGCCAACGCTGGCCGAATTGACCGGCGCGACCGAGCATGTCCCCAAAGACATCGATGGCCTTTCCATCCTGCCGACACTCCGATCTCAGCCAGAGAAGCAGCAACAGCACGATTATCTTTACTGGGCCTTCTACGAAGGGAACCGCGCCGGCCAGGCCGTGCGCATGGGAGACTACAAAGCCATCCAGCAGCCGCTCGCCAGCGCAGTGCGACTGTACGACGTGTCGCGCGACATCGGAGAAGAGAAAGACTTGGCCGGGGAAAAGCCGGAGTTAGTGGTGAAGGCGAAGGAGGCAATGGCTAAGGCGAACCGGCCGAGTGAGAAGTGGAAGTTTCCGATTCCCAAGACGAAATAGTACGCCAGGTGCGATATGACGGCGAGATTATTGCTAGTTGCTGGCGTATTGTTTCAGTTCTTGGGTGTAATCCAGCATTCATCGTCCGCTGCCGAGCGCCCTAACTTCCTCGTCATCCTCTGCGACGACCTCGGCTACGGGGACCTTGGCTGTTTTGGCCACAAGAGCATCAAGACACCACATCTCGACAAGCTGGCGAGCCAGGGGATTCGCTTTACCGATTGCTACGCGGCCGCGCCGGTTTGTTCGGCGTCGCGGGCCGGGCTCATGACCGGACGGACGCCGAGCCGCGTCGGAGTTTACGACTGGATTCCTCCGGGACACGTGATGCACTTGCGGAAGGAAGAGCTGACCATCGCCACGCTTTTGAAGCAGACCGGCTATTCCACCTGCCACATTGGCAAATGGCATCTCAACGGTAAGTTCAATTCCAACGAGCAACCTCAGCCGGGGGACCACGGCTTTGAGCACTGGATGAGCACTCAGAACAATGCCGGACCGTCCCACGAAAACCCCGTCAACTTCGTCCGCAATGGCCAAAAGATCGGGCCAACACAAGACTATTCCTGCCAGGTCGTCGCGGAGGAATCGATCAGGTGGCTTCGCGAAATTCGTGACCAGAAAGGGCCCTTCTTCCAATTCGTCTGCTTTCATGAACCGCACGAGCCGATTGCTTCGCCGCCGGACCTCGTCGCTCAGTATCCCGAGGCGAAGAAGGAAGGTGAGGCCCTCTACTACGCGAATGTCACCAACATGGACCGAGCAGTCGGCAAGCTCCTCGCGTATCTGGACGAGTCGAAGCTGGCGGAGAACACACTGGTGTTCTTCACTTCCGATAACGGCCCGGAAACTCTGCTTCGCTATCCGGCCGCGATGCGGTCGCACGGTTCACCGGGACCACTCCGGGGAATGAAGCTGCATGTCTACGACGGTGGCATTCGCGTCCCCGGCATCCTCCGCTGGCCAGCCCGTGTGAAAGCCGGTCAGACTAGCGGCGAACCCATCTGCAGCCTCGACTTGCTACCGACGTTTTGCGCGTTCGCCGGCATCAAGCCACCCCAGGACCGGCCGCTCGACGGCGTTAGTTTGGTCTCGCTGCTCGAAAACAAACCACTCGCCCGTGCGCAGCCTCTTTTCTGGCACTATTACCGCTCTATCAGCGGGCCGAAGGCCGCCATGAGAATCGGAGACTACATGATTCTCGGCTCCTGGGAGCAGGAAAGGGTTCCAGCGGGCACGGTGCAAAAGGGTGATATGGAAATCCTCCAGGGAACAAAGCTCGTGAACTTCGAGCTTTACAATCTCAAGGATGACATTGGCCAACAACATGATCTGGCCAGCAAGGAGCCAGAGCGATTGGCCGAAATGCGTGATAAGCTCGTGACGTTCTACAGCGAGATTCAAAAACAGATGCCGGTTTGGGACTTGCCGATTCTAATGCCTCCCGCGGCAAAGAAGACCAAGAAAGACTGAGGTCGGTATGTATCTGCGACTCCAATTAGTTGTTCTGATCCTGGCCTCACTGACTGCCAACCACGTTGCAGCCGACGAGCGCCCCCCAAACATCATCTTCATTCTCGCCGACGACCTCGGCCACGGACATCTCGGCTGTTACGGACAAAAGCAAATCCAGACGCCGCACATCGACCGCCTGGCAAAGGAAGGGCTGCGATTCACGCAGGCGTATGCCGGCTGCACGGTCTGTGCTCCTAGCCGCAGTGTTCTGATGACGGGTCTGCATACCGGTCACTGTCCGGTGAGAAACAATGGCGGCCAATTCGTGATGCGAGACGAAGATCACTCTGTTGCCGAAGTGCTGAAGTCTGCTGGCTACGCCACGGGCTGTTTTGGAAAGTGGGGACAGGGGGACCACGGCAGCCCCGGGGAGGCCATCAAGCAAGGATTCGACGAGCACTTCGGCTATTTGCACCAGGTTCACGCCCATTTCTATTACCCGGATTTTCTCTGGGAAAACGATCACAAATTCCCGCTGGAAGGAAATGCCGACGGCAAACACGGCCAGTACGCGCACGACGTCATCATGCAGCGCGCCGACGACTTCATCCGCCGCAACCAGGCGAAACCGTTTTTCCTCTACCTCACACCGACCATCCCGCATGTCGAACTGGCGGTCCCCGAGGATTCGCTCGCCAAATATCGCGGCAAATTCCCCAAGCAGCTTATCGATGATCCTCGCCCCGGTTACATCGATGCTGAGGACGGCTACGCGACGTATGCTGCCATGATTTCCCGCCTCGACGACGGCGTTGGTCGCATCATGGCTCAGCTCAAGGAGCTGAAGCTGGACGAGAACACCATCGTCTTCTTCTCCTCCGATAATGGGGCGCAGGGAAGCGGCCCCTGGCAAACGCTCGTCACGTTCTTCGATGGCACGGGGGGACTCCGCGGCAGCAAGGGGGATATGTACGAGGGAGGAATCCGCACGCCGCTCCTGGCCCGCTGGCCGGGAAAAATAAAACCCGGCGGAATATCCGATTTGCCCGCCTACTTTCCCGATGTCCTGCCGACGCTGGCCGAATTGGCCCATGCCAAAATTCCTGCCTGCCTGAGAGTCGACGGTCAGTCCATTGTGCCTGAGCTTCTGGGGGAGAAAGCAGCCGGGCGAGCGCAGTTCCAACACGAGTTTCTGTACTGGGAGCTTCCAGCCGGCAAGGGAGACCATCAGATAGCGGTGCGCAAGGGGAATTGGAAGGCCGTTCGCCGCAAGAATGCACTGCCGCTCGAACTGTATGACTTGGCCACGGATCCCAAGGAGACAAAAGACGTGGCAACAGAACAACCGGAGGTTGTCGCCAAGATTGAAGCGTTTCTTAAGACCTGCCGCGTCCCCGATCGGCCCCCGATTCCCGAAAAACTGCCCGCAGGAAAGAAATACCAGTAAGTGGGCGAAGTACTACTTGAGCCGCTGGTAGTCATCCGGAGTATCAATGTCGGCAAATGCTGCGTCTCCGTAAATCTCTGGCCCGTCGCAGGGAACCTCGCGGCACGGATGGCGTTGCTGCAAGACATTTAGACCCTCGCTCTCCGCTAGCTGATAGACTTCCGGTAGGAGGGTCCAGGGAAACAAGACAGGATGGCCGCGTCGACCTTCGATCGTTGGCACCAAAATGCTCGGTCGCTGAGGGTCATGTTCCCACAGAAGAGTATTCATCACTTGCGGAGAGAGATGCGGCATATCAGCCGGGGCCATGAGCCAGGCATCGTCGGGTGCTGGTGAATAAGTTACTTCAAGATGCCTCAAGGCACACTGCACCGAATCTTTCATTTGCGGAGGCGCCGAGGGAGGGACAACAACATCGACCATGCCGGAGGACTGGCAAACTCGCACGAGTTCGTCGTCACCAGGCCGAATGACGACCACAATCCGATACATTCGACTCCCCTGCCAGGCCCTGATTGTTTTCTCGATCATCTTTGTGCCTGCGACCGGCAGCAGGAGCTTCGGCGTGCCCATGCGTGTGCTGGTGCCGGCGGCGGGAATGATGGCGAAGAAACGGGAGGGCATACTCAGACTTCGATGTTCTTGGGCCGGCCCGGAACCTGGCCATCCAAATTGCGATGAGCCACCATTTCCGCACAGATGCTGACGGCGATTTCCGGCACGGTCTGACTGCCGATGTCGATGCCGAGCGGGGCATAGACTTTTGCCAGCGACTGTGCGGAAATCCCCTCCGCGAGCAAGTCATCAAAGATCATTTTGATCTTCCGCCGGCTGCCGATGAGGCCGACGTAGCGAGCACCGCGATTGACGAGGTGGAAGAGGGCTTCTTCGTCGTGGTTGTGGCCGCGGGTCACAATCAGGCAGTAGGTGTCCGGCGTGATTTCGAGACTGGGCAGTACCTGCTCGATGCTGCCGGCGATTCTCTGCTGCGCTTTGGGAAACCGCTCCTGGCTGACGTATTCCTCCCGGTCATCGACCGCCCAGACATCAAAATCAAGCTGCACCGCCAGGTCTCCCACCGCCTTGCCGACATGTCCGCCGCCAACGATCACCAGGCGGCAGCGAGGAAGCACGGGCAGGAAGGCGATCCCGGATTGCACGTAGGGGCGCGGGCGAGTGAGCAGTGGACGAAGGTACTGCATGACGGCAGATGGCGGATCGCCCGTGGCGTGTAACGAGGCCAGGCAAGTGCCATGTGCATCCAGCAAATAGCTTGTCGGCGCACTCAGTCCGCTTGCTGCCGAATCGAAGACGATGGCTTCGGAAACTCCCTGGCCGGCGTCAATCCGCTCGGCCAACGTCCGAAAATACCGCTTGCTCTCCTCATTGCCAGAAATCGGCTCGACGAGGATTTGCATCCGTCCGCCGCAGATCAGGCCATCGTCCCAGCCGTAGTCGCTGTCGAGTTGGAACTTGCAGACTTCGCTGCGGTTTTCCTGAAGCAGGCCGAGCGCTCGCCGCTTGACCTCCGCCTCGACGCAGCCGCCGCCGAGCGTCCCCTGCTGCGAGCCGTCCTCAAAAACCAGCATGGTTGCCCCCGCCTTTTGCGGCGTAGAGCCCCGTGTTTCCACCAGGCGGCAATACGCCAGCGGCGTCTGGGACTCCAAGGCGGAAAGAAGTCGGCGAACAATGTCTCGCATGAAGGGCTAACCCACCGGCTCCAGGATCTGCAGGGAAACTTTCTTCACAAAATCCTTTACCTTGGGGCGATACTCCATCATGTGGGGCGCAATCAGGTGCGTCTCCAGCGCGGCCACACTTTCCCATTTTTCCACCACGACCACCACCTCATCCCGCAGTGGACCCTGCACCGGCAAATGGGTGGCATGATCGACCGAAGGAAAGTACTCGATGCATCCTTGCTCCGCGCGGACCAGCGGCACGATGCGGCTGAATTCCTTGAGGAACTCCGCACGTTTGCCACCATTGAGTTCAATCGAAGCCAGCACGACGATCATACCCTGACCTCCCAAACTTGGTTCCCCACTCGCCCTCTCATTGTGAAGTCGTCCCAGTCGCGGAACAATGGGGCTTATGGAATTGCCTCTTCACATAGAATCCGCCGTTCTCGAGCGCTACTCCGCCGCCTCCAAGGAGATGCAGCCCGCGCTCTGTTGCCCCGTGAGCTACGACCGCAAGTACCTGGAGGTTCTTCCCGCCGAGCTCATCGAGCGGGACTACGGCTGCGGCGACCCGTCGCGTTTCGTGCGCGCGGGGGAGACTGTGCTCGACCTCGGTAGCGGCGGCGGAAAAATCTGCTACATCGCATCACAGATCGTTGGGCCGCAGGGCCGGGTCATCGGCGTTGACATGAACGACGACATGCTGGCCCTGGCCCGCAAATACCAATCTGAAATCGCCGGCCGCATCGGCTGGGACAACGTGACCTTCCATCGCGGGCGGATTCAGGATCTGGCAATCTCCCTCGATCAGCTCGATGAGTTCATGCTGGCGGCCGGGCCTGTTTTGTCGTCCCAGGACTATCTCGCTCTCCATCGGCAGATCGTACTGGCCCGCCGCAGCGCCCCGCTGATTGCGAGCGAGACCATCGACATCGTCCTGTCCAACTGCGTCCTGAATCTCGTCGACGAGGCGGACCGCGAGCAACTGTTCCGCGAGGTCTTCCGCGTCCTCCGCCCGGGAGGACGGGCTGTGATCAGCGACATTGTCAGCAGCCGCCACGTTCCCGCCGAGCTTAAGTCCGACCCTACGCTCTGGAGCGGCTGCATCAGCGGGGCCTTTGAAGAACAGGACTTCCTGCGGGCGTTCACTTCCGCCGGCTTCGGCAGCGCCTTGCTGGTGATGCGGCAGGAGGAACCGTGGACGGTCGTCGAGGGAATTGAATTCCGCAGCGTGACCGCGCGGGCGATCAAAGAGGGTGGTTTGCCCCTCATCGATTTCCAACTTGACCCAGCGCCGGCCGCCTGCGATCAGGAGAAGTGCTGCTGAGGCTTGGTCCGCGGAAGTTTGGGAGTGGTAATCCTCGCGAGCAGATCGACAGGATTTGCCCAGCCAGCGGAATTGGAGCTCACGCCAGCAACTCCTTCACCACCTTCCCTGCCACATCCGTCAACCGGAAGTCGCGGCCCTGGTAGCGGTAGATGAGGCGCTCGTGGTCGATGCCGAGAAGCTGGAGCATGGTGGCGTGGAGGTCGTTGATTTCGACGATTTTTTCGACGGCGTTGTAGCCGAGGTCGTCGGTCGCCCCCCAGGTCTGGCCCCCATTGATGCCGCCGCCGCAGAGCCAGCAGGAGAAGCCCTTGATGTGATGGTCGCGGCCGTTCCCCTGGGCCATTGGCGTGCGGCCGAATTCGCCATGCCAGAGGATGAGCGTGTCCTTCAGCATGTCGCGGTTCTTCAGATCGGTGATCAGGGCGTGGCACCCCTGGTCCACTTCCTTGGCGGTGCCGGCGACGTGCTCCTTGATGCTGCCGTGGTGGTCCCAGTCCCGGTGGTAAAGCTGAATGAACCGGACGCCCCGCTCCGCCAGGCGGCGGGCGAGGAGGCAGTTGGCGGCGAAGGTGCCGTCGGAGCCCTTGGTGCCGTAGAGGTCCAGCACGTTCTGCGGCTCGGCGGAGACGTCCATCAGGTCGGGGACGCTGGTCTGCATCTTGAACGCCAGCTCGTACTGAGCGATGCGGGTGGCGATTTCGGGATCGTCCACCGCTTCGTTCTCCAGACGGTTGAGCGTGGCGGCACTTTCGACCACGTCTTTTTGCTGGTCGCGCGACACGCCCGGCGGATGGTTGACGTAGAGGACGGGGTCCCCCTTGCTCCGCAGTTCCACGCCTTGATACCGGCTGGGAAGAAAGCCGCTGTGCCACTGGCGGCTGGCGATGGGCTGGGCCTGGCCGAATTTGCCGGTGGAGGAGAGGACGACAAAGCCGGGGAGATTGTCCGTCTCCGCTCCGAGGCCGTAGTTGAGCCACGAGCCGAACGCCGGGCGGCCGGAAATCGTGGTTCCCGTGTTGAAATAGGTATGAGCCGGGTCGTGGTTGATGGCCGTCGTGCGAAGAGAATTGACGATGCAGATGTCGTCGGCGACTTCGCCGATCTTGGGAAAGATCTCGGAAATATGCTGGCCGGACTGGCCGAATTTCTTGAACGGATGTTGCGGGCCGAAGCAGTTCAGCTTGGCACCCTGCAACTGGGCAATCGGCTGCCCCTTGGTAAACGACTCCGGCATCGGCTTGCCGTTCATTTCGGCCAGCTTCGGCTTGTAGTCAAAGGTTTCGAGATGGCTCGGCCCGCCGGCCATCGTAAGGATGATGACCCGCTTCGCCTTCGGGGCGAGATGAAACGGATTGACGACTCCACGGGACTGCGCCGCCGCACCAGCATCCGCCCCCAGGAGCAGTCGCTGACTCATGGCTTCGCTGAGCATAGCCGCGAGAGCCGTTGCCCCGATGCCGCTGGCGGTGCGGCTGAGGAAGGCGCGGCGGGGGAAGGAGGTGGAGGTGCTGGTGGGGATGACTGAGTACGACATATTGGTGAGGAAGTGATGTGATAAGGGGATGAGGGGCGGCGGACAGTTCAGATTCTGGGCAGGCTGGAAGCCTACCCCACTTAGTTCCTCGTAATCGTCTCGTGCAAATTCAATAACACCCGGGCAATGCTTGTCCAAGCCGCGAGCTCGGCTTTGTCGAGATCTGCCGGCGTCTTCGATTCCCCGACGGCGAGGAGCTTGTCGGCGGAGGCGGGGTCGGCTTTGTATTGCTGCAAATGCTTTTCGTAGAGCGGGAGGAGAACTTTCAGCTCGTTTTCGCGTGGCGAGCGGGTGAGGACTTCACGGAACGCAAATTCCAGCCGCTTGCTGGTGTCGCCGCCGCCGTCCTTGACGGTTCTGACCGCGAGAGCCTTGGCCGCTTCGACATAGGTGGGGTCGTTGAGCAGGACGAGAGCCTGCTGCGGCGTGTTGCTCCGGGGGCGATTGACGGTGCATTCCTCGCGGCTGGGGGCGTCGAAGGCGAGCAGGCTGGGGTTGAGGAATGTTCGCTGCCAGTAGGTGTACAGGCCGCGGCGATAAAGATCGTCGCCGTGGTCGTTCATCCATTCGCGAGTGGGGAAATTCAAATACTGCCAGTACCCGGCCGGTTGGTATGGCTTCACGCTTGGGCCGCCGATTTTTTTACTCAGCAGGCCAGAAAGGGCCAGGGCGTTGTCTCGCACCATTTCCGCGTCCAGGCGGAAACGATCTTGCCGGGCGAACAGGTCGTTCATCGGGTCCTTCTCAAGGAGCTCCTTGGAGACGAGCGACGACTGTCGATAGGCTTTCGACATCACCATCAGCTTCAACAGCCGCTTCACATCCCAGCCGCTTTCCATGAAGTCGGCCGCGAGCCAGTCGAGCAGTTCGGGGTGGGTCGGAAACTGTCCCTGCGTGCCGAAATCCTCCAGTGACCGACTGATGCCGCGGCCGAAGGTGAGCTTCCAGAGGCGGTTGACGAACACGCGGGCCGTCAACGGGTTATCGCGGCTCGTCATCCAGCGGGCGAAGTCCAGTCGCGTCAGCCGTTGTTGATTTTCAGCCGGTTTAGGAGCGGCGACTACAGACGTGAGAAATTCCGGAACGGCAGCGGTCACTTCCTGGCCAGAATCATCCAGCCAGTTGCCGCGCGGGAGAATTCGCATTGTCCGGGGAGCGGCGGCCATGCTGACGAGCGTTTGCGGTGCGGCATCATTGATAGCCTTTTTTTCGGCTTCGAGTTTGGTCAGTTGTTCGCGAGCAGAAGCCAATTCCGGCGAGATGCCTCGATAATAGGCCGCCAATTTCTGCTTCTGGGCGTCATTCCGGCCTGCGGCATCGGACTTAACGATTTCGATGATGTCGGCCGGCAATCCCGTCTCGCTCAGCGACGGCTTGGCGGCCGTGGTGAGCGACAACCTGAAGCGGCCAATGTTGTGCTGGGCGAATGTGGACTGATGTTGCATCTTGACGACGATTTTCGTTCCCGGCCCGCCGGAAATCGGCTCGGCGAACGGGAAGACGGCAGCGTGATTGGCCGCTTTTTCGTGGCCGCTCACCGCCCAGCCGGTGTTGGTCTTGTCGTCAATCGCGTTGGCGATGGGGAATGTCGGTTGGGAGAAATCCGCCTCCGCTGCCGAGAGCTTCACCGGCTTCACATCGCCACCAAGTGACGCCGCCTGCACCTCAAAGCCGGTCAGCACGAAGTTGCCGTTGCCGCGAGAAAGGCTCTTGTTGCCAAAGCTCTCGTCAGTCAGTGTTTCAAGCCGGATGCCGGTGAGCTTTTCCTTGTCCGTCGAGAGCGTGACCGTGTAATTATCCTGCGCGGGATTCTCGCCGGTGGAAATGACGGACAAATCGTCCTTGGTCTCCAGTTTGGAACCACCTTGCGATTCGGCCTTCTCCGGCTTGATGGGAGTCCAGGCAGAATCATTCTTCGCCAGGCTCTCCTTGGCCGCCGCCTCCCACTTCGCCTGCGCCGCATCGAGCTCGGGCGTTTGGGTCTCAATCCTGCTCTTCAAAGTCGCCAGCTCCGCGTCAATCGCGGCGATCCGTTTCTCCTGCTCGGCCGTGGGGATTTTGGTCTGATCCTGCCTGCCGACCGCTTTCTCAGTCACATCCGCGAAGAATGCGGCGAAGCTGTAAAAATCCTTCTGCGTGTAGGGGTCGAACTTGTGATTGTGGCACTCGCAGCAGCCCATCGTTCCGGCCAGCCAGATGACGGCGGTGTTCCGCACCCGGTCGGCGGCGTATTTGGCGGTGTATTCCTTGGGCTGAGCGCCCCCTTCTTCGGTCGTCTGCAGGAGCTTGTTGTAGCCGCTGGCGATCCGTTGTTCCGTCGTCGCATTGGGGAACAGGTCGCCAGCAAGCTGCTCTTGAGTGAACAGGTCAAACGGCTTGTTCTGGTTGAACGCGCTGATGACGTAGTCACGGAACGCGGCGACGTCCCGATGGTTGTCACTGTGGTATCCGGCGGAGTCGGCGTAGCGGACGACGTCCAACCAGTAAATGGCCATCCGCTCGCCATATTGCGGCTGGGAAAGCAGCCGGTCCACCAGTCGTTCATACGCCTGTGGCGAGTTGTCCGCTTCAAAATCCGCCAGCTCCTGCGGCGTCGGCGGCAAACCGGTAAGGTCGAACGACAACCGCCGCAGCAGCGTCCGCTTGTCGGCCTCGGGAGACGGACGTTGTCCCGCGTCTTCGATGGGGGCCAGGATGAAACGGTCGATTTCACCAGCCGACCAGGTGGCGTCCTTCACCTGCGGCAGTGGCGCACGTAGCGGCTTCAGATAGGACCAATGCTGGTCATACTCCGCTCCTTGGTCGATCCACTTGCGAATCAGGTCGATCTCGTGCTCCGTCAAAGCCGGTTTTTTCGACGTGGCCGGCGGCATCTTCATTTCTGGATCCGTCGAGGTCACCCGAAGGATGATCTCACTTTCCTTCGCGTTACCCGGCTTGAAGACCTTCTTTTCGAGCGCCACCTCGCGCACATCCAGCCGAAACTCTCCCTTGCGCTCCGCTTCGTCCGGCCCATGACAGGTGTAGCACTTTCCCGCTAGGATCGGCTTAATATGCCGGCTGAAGCTGATTTTTTTCTCTGCGGCGGAAACAGGACCAGCGAATATTAAACCGGCAAGAATCAGTAGGCAAGAAAACAGTCGCATCGCGGCAAGCTCCGGGGAGGGAGTAAAGGCGGGGACAACCCCATCATTTTAGCGTGCCCTTAGGGCACAGGTGGGTAGATTGATTCTAAAATGAAGGAAAGCCAAGGACAACGTAGCCACACGCGGCCCGCGTGTCGGCTTTTCTGGATTACGCGTCCATCATGAAGAAGCCTACACGCGAGGCCGCGTGAGGCTACGAGGTAAAATGCCCGCCATTCACGAAGAGCACCAGCAGCAAGGCCCGCCGTCCGTCCGATGCGCCGTCATCACGGTCAGCGATACACGGACGCTGGAGACGGACACCGGCGGGCAAACGGTTATCCATCATTTAACGGCGGCAGAGCACGAGGTCGTCGTGCGAGAGATCATTCCGGACGACCCCGCCCGCATGAAACCATTGTTGCTGGAACTTCAAGCCCGCGACGACCTTGACGCCATTCTCATGACCGGCGGCACCGGCATCACCAGCCGCGACCAGACCTACGAAACCGTCTCGGCCCTGCTCACCAAGCCGCTCCCTGGCTACGGCGAGATTTTCCGCATGCTCAGCTATCAGGAAATCGGCCCCGCGGCCATCCTCAGCCGCGCCATCGGAGGCCTCCTCGGCCGCAAAGTCCTGCTCACCATGCCCGGCAGCCCCGCCGCCGTGAGACTGGCGATGGAGAAGATTATCGTGCCGCAACTGCCCCACTTGATGAGGGAAGCAAAGAGATAGCGGCAAAGGATCGTCAATTACGGCTGTGCCTTCGCGGCGACGTCGGCAGGCTCGGCTGGGGTTTCGCCTTGGATGGTGCCGCGGGCCAGGCAAGAGGTCTTACCGCCGATAGGAAGGTCCGTTTCAATCTCGATAGACTGTTCAATCTCGCCCGGTTTGTCGCCGGCCTTGAAGGTGACGGGAACCAGGTGGACGGTCTTTGCTTCGCTGCCGGTTTTGAACTGGAAGGCTTCGTCGCTGCATTTCACGGCGAGAATTTTGAACGGTTTTTTTGCTCGGACAACGAGTTGCTTGGTCACGGTAGTTCCGGGTTCCAACACGCCGACGAACAGAGAAGAGGGGCTGACGGTGAGGGGCGGAATGACGCGCCCTTCGACGGAGACAGGAACTGTTGGTAAGCGCTCATCGTCGGTGACCAGACTAAGAGTATCGTGCAAGTAGCCGGCAGGAGCATCGTCCTTCAGTCGAACGGACATTTTATAAATGATGCGGTCGGCCTGCTTGATCGGGTCGCCGAGCTCCACTTCAAGGTGATCGTTGGCGCTCCGAACGTCCTTGATTTGCCAGGGGCTCCGGCCGTAGTAGGTAACCGTAAGCTCTTTCTGGGCTGCGGTCCCTTGATCGACGTCTCCAAAGGCAACGGAGCCGGGCTCAAAATCGACATCATTGTGGATGTACCCCGCTACGGTGAGCTGAACTTCGGCGTAGAAAGGTTTGTCGATGATCACCTTGATGGTGGCGCTTCGCTGGCCAGAGTAGGAGCGCGTGTTGAAGGTGGCGATGATGGCCCCCTTCTCCCAGGTTTTCAAGGTGTTCTTGCTGATCGTTGGGGTGGTGCAGCCACAACTGGTGGTGACGTCGGCGATATGGACATCTTCTTGATAGCAGTTGGTGATTTCGAAGGCGAAATCGGTCTTGGAGCCGTGCGCAACGTGGCCAAAGTCATGTTTAGTGACTTTGAACATCTTCTGAGCCCACTCTTTGGCGGAGAGACCAGACGAGGTACAAACTAAGCAGAGCAACGTGAATAGCGAGGTGCGAATCATGATTCCTCCTCTCGCTCCTTTCAAATCGGGCGAATGCTGGCCCCCCAGGCTAGCATCCGCCTTCATTCTAGGCCGGTGAAGCAAGCCGGCGTATTCTGCGTACCGGTTTGTCCGCCCACGGGGGTGAGGGGACGACTTTCCAGCAGCGTCCTGGCGCGAGAGAAGCAGGCCGCTTCCTACTATTTCGGCAGCAGCGATGCAGAGGTCCAAGACTTTTCTGATTGGGAAGGAACTGCGGGGGATGCGGGGAGATGGGAAAGCTGTGAGGGGTGAGAACTGCACGAAATGCAGTCAATTGTCGATAGTTGTGCCCAGCATTTCCAGCCGTAAAAGGTTGAGGACTTGTTTGGCGGCTCGCGGTTTGAGGATTTCGGGGTGCCCGGCAAAGGGGGAGGATTTCACAAGCGCGCCTGCAGGACGCGCGAGCGCAAAGTGAATCTCGCCAGGAACGCTTGTGGGTGAGTCCGCCTGGGGAAAGGGACCGATAGAGATCGCCAGGTCGGTTCCGGCGAATGTGCGAATGTGGGCGGCAAGGGCGGCGGCAAAATCGGGACTATGGGATTGGTCGCCGCGAGCCAATTCCCCTGGTACGCCAAGATGTTTCGCGGCGGAGAATGGACTGCGGTGGACGGTTCCTAGCTTGAAGACGTCGCCTGCGGGGTCGCACTCGCTTAGCCAATTCGAGATCAGCCCACCTGTGCCGCATTCGGCAACGGCGAGAGTTAGTTTGCGTTCCCGCAACATGCGGACGACGACGTGTTGCAACTCATCGTCCTCTTCGCCATAGACGAGGTTCCCCAGGCACTGGTGAATTGTCTCAATGGTCGGCTGCATTGTCGCGCGAGCGGCCAGTTCGTTCTCACCTGCTGCCGTGATGCGAAGAGTGATCGTAGCTTTGCTGACGGTGATGCCAACGCTGGGGGTACGGCCGCGGCGAATGAGATCGGGGAGCATTCCCTCCAAGTCGCTCTCCCCGACACCAAAGCACTTGATACGGTGATGGACGATGACTTTTTTGGTGCCGGTCGCTTCCCGCAGTTTTAGAATTTCGGAGAGAACGGTCCCTTCCCACAACTCTTTCATCTCAGCCGGCACGCCGGGGACGGCGAAAATGCGGGCACTCTTACCGGATGTGCCAACGTAGGCAAAGTCAATGCCCGGCGCGGTGCCGTGGGGATTATGGATCGGTTTGGCACCCAGGGGGAACATCGCCTGGATGTTGTTGGACGCCGGCATCTCTCGTTTGCGACGGGAAAACATCGTCTTGATATGAGCCAGCGAAGCATCATCTTGCACTAAATCCACGCCGGCCATTTCAGCGATAGCCTGTCGCGTCAGGTCATCTGCCGTGGGGCCCAGGCCACCAGACGCTATCACTAGGTCCGCCCGCTCACAGGCCTGGCGGAAGACCAGAACATTGGCGGCGAGGTCGTCCGCCACGGTGGTGTGGAACATTACTACCACCCCCAATTCCCCCAATTTTTCGGCCAGCCACTGACAATTCGTGTCCAGTCGCTGGCCGCTAGTGAGCTCATCGCCGATGGAGATAATTTCTGCACGCATGGGGTTTTGGCTCAAAAATGCGAAAGCTGACGGAATTCGGCCAAATCTAAGGGGTAAAGCGACACCCATTCTACCTCCGAAGAATCTGCTTGTTTTCTTCAATGTCCTATTGGAGCTTTGTCCCCCAGGGTATAGGGTTATGAATGGTTGGTTTGTCGACGCGAACTGTAGTCCTCGTTTTTTCGGGATCTGCCCACCGCCTTCTCGCCTCTCCACCTGGTGGGCCACCATTCCTGGTCCCTTTCCAGTCGTCCCGGAAAGTAAACACGGGGCGCATGCTTTCGAGGAGTTCGGCAGTGGCTATGAAGCTGTACGTAGGGAATCTGAGTTACAACGTCACGAATACCAGCCTGGAAGAACTGTTCGCCCAGTTCGGCTCGGTTCGGAGCGCCCAGGTCATTACCGACCGGGACACCGGCCGGAGCAAGGGTTTCGGATTCGTGGAAATGTCCGATGACAATGCGGCTCGCGAGGCAATCGCCGCGCTGCACGAGAAGGAGCACGACGGCCGCAACCTGACCGTGAACGAAGCTCGTCCCCGCGAAGATCGCGGTGGGGGCGGCGGCGGCGGTAGCCGGGGTGGGGGTGGCGGTGGTTACGGCGGCGGCGGACGCCGGGGCGGCGGTGGCGGCGGCGGCCGCTACTAATCTCGTTTCGCTTCATCAGTATCAAAAACTTGAGAGCCCGCGCACGAATGTACGCGGGCTCTTTTCGTTACTAGGCGGAACAAACGGCAGGCATTACAATCCTTTTCTCAGGGTAGAAGCGAAACGGGACGAACCGCGGAGGACGCGGAGTAACGCAGAGGAAAGACAGGATTGAGGAAATTAATTTGGTCTTACGCTGCGATCTCTGCGGTTTTGCCTGCAGTTTTTAATTGGAAGCGTGCTGAATTTGAAAGGCCCAATATGAAAAAGTTCCTCTCTTGGCTGCTGCCGATTTGCGGCGTCATCATTCTTGCGGCATCTCTCTCCGCCGCGGAGCCGGCGAAATCCGTCCGCTTTCAAAGAACCCAGCTCGATTCCAAGTTCCGCAGCGAAGGGGTCGCGGTGGCCGACTTCAATAAGGACGGCAAGCTGGACATTGCTGCTGGATGGTGCTGGTACGAAGCCCCGGATTGGAAGATGCATAACATCGCGGAAAAGGCACAGGACGTCGATCCGCGCGGCTACAGCAATTCCTTCTGCTGCTTCGCCGAGGATGTGAATCACGACGGCTGGTCCGATTTGCTTGTGGTCGATTTCCCCGGCCAGCCGACCTGGTGGTTCGAAAATCCCAAAGAAACCGGCAAGGTGTGGCCCAAGCACACCGTTACGCCGGTGACTAACAACGAGAGCCCGACCTACCTCGATCTCAATGGTGACGGAAAAAAGGAACTGATTTGCGCTGTCTCGCTCGATCCCAAAGCACCGGATGGACCGGAGCGTGTAATGGCCTATCTGACGCCGAAGGAAGACCCGAACGCCGAGTGGACAATTCATGTCGTTTCTGCAAAGGGAGCACCAGGCACGGCGCGGTACGCGCATGGCTTGGGGGTCGGCGACGTGAACAAGGACGGCAAAAATGACATCGTGGTCGGCGACGGCTGGTGGGAAGCTCCTGTTAAAGATGATGGCAGCGAGTGGAAGTGGCACGCTGCCAAGCTTGGCGGCCTCGGGGCCCAGATGTACGTCTTCGATTATGACGGGGATGGCGATAACGACGTCTTCAGTTCCAGCCCGCATGCCTTCGGTATGTGGTGGCACGAGCAGACCGGCAAGGACGAATGGACGACCCACGAAATCGACAAGACCTTCTCGCAGATTCACGGCGTCTGTTTTGCCGACATGAACGGGGACGGGCTGCCGGACATCGTCTGTGGCAAGCGATTCTGGGCCCATGCCCCCGCGGCCGACGGCAAGGGGGGCGACCCAGGCGTCAACGAGCCCGCAGTCTTCTTCTGGTGGGAGCTGAAGCGGGAAAGCGGGCGGCCAGTCTTCGTCCCGCACCAGTTCGATCACAACAGCGGCGTCGGCACCCAGTTCGAGCTGGCCGACGTGAACGGGGACAAGCTGCTGGATATCGTTGCCAGCAATAAGAAGGGAGTGCACCTGTTTACGCAGGTGCGGGAATAGGTAGTTGAGACGTGCCCCGCATTTTGCAAATCATTCCGACGCTCGTTCGCGGCGGGGCCGAGAAGCAACTAACGCTGCTGGCTACCGGGCTGGTGCGAAAAGGCTGGGACGTGCATGTCTGCGTCCTGACCCACACCGGCCCGCTGGAGGAACAGTTGCGGCAAGCCGGTGTGCCGCTGACGTTCATTAACAAGCGGTGGAAGCTCGACCCCTTCGCCTACGGCCGCCTGAAGCGGGAGATTCAGCGCCTCCAGCCAGACCTGGTGCATACCTGGCTGTTCGCGGCCAACGCCTATGGCCGGCAGGCGGCATTTGCCGCCGGGGTGAAGCACGTGGTGGCTGGAGAGCGGTGCGTTGATCCCTGGAAGGGGACGACGCAACTGACCATCGACCGCTACCTCGCCAGGCGGACCGAGCGGATTGTCACCAACTCCAGCGGCGTACGGGATTTCTATGCCGGCAAAGGTCTGCCGGCGGAGAAGTTCACGGTAATCCCCAATGGCATCGCACCCTTCGCTCCGCCTGCGGAGCAAGCCGTCACCCGCGAACGGCTATTGGACGAACTCGGGCTTCCCAAGGATGCCCGCTTGATTGGGGCTATCGGCCGGCTCTGGCCACAGAAGCGGCTCAAGGACATTATCTGGTCGGCGGATCTGGTCAAATGCGTGCGGGACGATGGGCACTATTTGATTATTGGAGACGGCCCGCAGCGCAGGCGTCTGGAGCGGTATGCTGAGCAAGCCAATGTCTCCGATATTGTGCATTTTCTGGGTGAGCGGAGCGATATTCCTCGCATCCTGCCGCATCTGGATTTGCTGATGCTCGCCAGCAGCTACGAAGGACAGTCCAACGCCATCATGGAAGCGATGAGCGCCGGAGTGCCCGTTGTCGCCAGCGACATTCCGGGCAATCGAGATCTGATCGTGAACGGCGAAACCGGCTTTCTCGTTGAAGTCGGCGACCGTGCGGCACTGGCGCAGAAGGCCCTGATGATCTTGGCGGACGCGGACCTGGCAAAGAAGCTCGGTTCAGCGGGCCGCGAGCGGATGCTGCGCGAGTTCAGTATTGAGAAGATGGTGGAGCGGCATGAGGAATTGTACCGCAACCTCATTGGGAGCTAACTTGCGGCGGCGGCGATTTCATCAGCAGCGAATCCACATCGTTCGCCACAATCACGCCATAGTTAATCGCCCCCAGCCACCCGGACATGATGATCCCGACGCTCCCAGCGTGATAGAGCCCCTTGACCTGCTCCGGCAGAGCCCGGCTGACGGCAAGACCTTCGAATTTCGTGCCGAAACTGGCCCCTTCGACGTGGGCTGTGTAGTGCTGGAAGGTTTTCGGCGTGGCAGCTTCGACGTGGTCGAGCCGCTCACGGATGTTTGGGACGTAGCGGTCCAAGTGGTCAAGCGTCTTGTCGATAAGGTCTTGCTTGCTCGCCTGATAATCTTCGTCCGAGAGGCCGGCCCAGTCCGCATAGTTGGCGTTGGTGCTACTGACGATGAGGCACCGCGGACGCCCCTGCGGGCGGGTGCGGGGATAATAGAACGAATAGGTGCGGCTGGTGATGTCACGGCTAAGGAGGAGGTCGGTGCGGAAGAGGGGGGCGGTGGAGGTGAAGAACAGGTCCCCCATGCTCTCGTCCACCCGCTCGTCGGGTTTGAGGGCGATATAGACCTGGGTGCTGGAGTTGTTGAGCCGCACTTCACGGGCGTCCTGGACGAACTTCTTGTCAAAGTGCTCCTCTCCCGTCATTCGGAAGATCGTCGCCCGCAAGTTGGAGTTCGAAACGACCGCCCGGGTCTTGATGGTCCGGCCGTTGGCGGTGACGGCTGTGACGCGGCCATTTTCAACGTGGATTTTCTCGGCGTCGCACTTAATCCGCACGTCCACGCCACTTTTCAGCAAGTCGTCGTGCATCAGGCCGATGAGCCGGTCGGTCCCTCCTTCGAACGTCCAGACCCCTTTCGACATGAAGTTGGAAAACACGATGCCGTAGGTGATCGCCGGGTCTTCCAGCGTGCTGCCGTTGGCGTAGGTGATCGGCTCCATCAAGAGGCGAATAATATCCTCGCGGCCAGGGAAGAATTTCTGAAATAGCTCGCGGGTGGTCAGCCGCTGGTCGTCGTAAAAGTTCATGCCGCGGGCGGTGTCGAAGAAGGCGGCGACAGTCTCCTGCGTGACGCCGAACTTCGTGGTGAGGAGCCGTGTAAAATCCTCGCGGTCATACGACGTAGTCAGCGAAAACATCGGGTTGTCGAACCGGATGTGCCTCAGCGGCACGATCGAGTCGGCGATCTCTTGTGTCCAGTACCGCCGGCAGCTCTTGATCATGCCGTGTGGAAAGCCGTGCAGGCTGATGTCGAAAATGTGGCCGCCGGGACGCTTGAACCAGGTCGCCATGCCCCCCAGCTTGTAATGCTGCTCCAGCAGCAGCACCTGGTAGCCGGCCCGCCCCAAGATATTCGCCGCCGTCATCCCCGCCAATCCGCTGCCGATGACGACGACGTCGTAGCTGTCGCGAGCACCGGCGAGGAAGTCTTTGGGCATGCCGTCATTTTATCCGACGCATCCACTTGGTCCCAGGCTCCGCCTGGGAACGAGGTTGCTCGCTACTATGCCAAAATCTCCCGCATCACACTCCCATGCACGTCCGTGAGCCGGAAATCGCGGCCGGCGTAGCGGTAGGTGAGTTGTTTGTGGTCGATGCCGAGGAGGTGGAGGATCGTGGCGTGGTAGTCGTGGACGTGGCAGGGCTTATCGACGATGCCGATGCCAAATTCGTCGGTTTGGCCGTAGGCCATGCCTCCCTTTACACCGCCGCCAATGAGGAGGGAGGTGAAGGCCCGGGCGAAGTGGCTGCGGCCGAGCGTCGTGGGGCCGTCGGTCCAGGGAGTCCGGCCGAATTCCGTGCAGATGGCGACCAAAGTCTCGTCCAAGAGGCCCCGCTGCTTCAAGTCACCGATAAGCGCCGCCAGCGGTTGGTCGACGCGGAGGGCCTTGGGGCGATGGTCCTGCATGTTGCCGTGGCTGTCCCAGTTGTTGCTCGCGCCAGTGTCGATCAGTTCCACCGTCCTTACTCCCCGCTCCACCAACCGGCGGGCCGTGAGGCACTGGGCGGCGAAGGACTTGTCGTCGCCAGAGGCAGCACCGTAGCTGGCGAGCGTGGCGGCTGATTCGGTCCTGAGGTCAAATGCCTCCGGAGCGGCCCGCATCATTCCCTGCGCAGTGCGGAAGCTGTTCTGGCGGGCGGCGAGGTTCAAATCGCCGGGACGAAGCGAGGCGTGCAACTCATTCACGTCCCGGAGCATCTTTTGCTCGAGCTCGTGGAGCGTGATGCTGCGGGCGGCGGACTTGAGATTGGGAATGGGGTCGCTGCCGGGAAGGATCCGGACCCCCTGATGCAGCGGCGGCAGGAAGTTGCTGTCCCAGACCTGTGCCCCCGCGTACGGCAGGTGCTCGCAGAGGACCATGTAAGGTGGCAGGTCACCATTCTCCGTCCCCAGCCCGTAACTGAGCCAGGCACCGATGCTCGGCAGCGGCACCGTGGCACTGCCGGTGTGCATGGCCAGAACCGACTGAAAGTGCTCGACGATGTCCGTGTTCAGCGTGCGGATCACGCACAAATCGTCGGCCCGCTTCGCCAGGTGTGGAAACAGCTCGCTCACCCACAGCCCCGATTGCCCATGTTGGGCCCATTTGAACGGCGAGCCCAAGAGCGGCAGCTTCCCCACTTCGTCGTCGCGCAGGCCCCGCGATGATACCAGCGTCCCATGCTTTGCCGCCAGCTCCGGCTTGTAGTCGAACGTATCGACGTGCGAGAAACCGCCAGTGAGGAAGACGATGATGAGGCGTTTGGCCTTGGGCTGGAAGTGCGTTCTCTGTGCGGGGAGCGGCGCAGCGCCGTTGAGGTCCGCGGCCAGCGCGAGCTTGGAATGCAGGCTCATGGAACCGGCGAGCGCAGCGGCAGAACAACCTTGCAAGAAGTGGCGGCGGGATGAAGTTTTCATCGCTCTCCTCGTCTGTTCTGGTTCAAGCCTACACTCGGGCCGCGTGTGGCTACGTCAGTCCACATAGACAAACTCGCTGCTGCTCAAAATGATCCTGGCCAGGCTCTGCCACGCTTCCCGCTCCGCTTCTCCAGCAGTGAGGCCGGAAGTAACCAGCTCTTTCTGGTACTCGGCCAAATAGCCAACACTTTTTTCGCTCTCTGTCGCCGTTGGCTCGCGGGAGTAGGCCAACTCGTAAGCCAACGCAATTCGCTCCTGCGGAGTCGCCACCGAAATCATCAGCCGCTGGGCAAACGCTGTCGCCTGCTCGCGGACTTCGGGGCTGTTCATACAGTAGAGGGCCTGGAGTGGAACGGTGGAACTGGTTCGCTTGTCGGTGGTGGTGTTCGTGTCGGGACCGTCGAAGAGGGCCAGGAAGGGGTGTTTTTGCAGACGCTGGGTCATCAAGTAGACGCTGCGATGGCGGGAAGAATAAACGTCTTTGAAGGGCGTGTGCTGGGTCCAGGTCCAGGCGGTCATCGGCGGGAAAGGCTGTTCGCCGGGACGGCGCATGTCGAGCGTGCCGCTGACGAAGAGCATGGCGTCACGGTTGGACTCGGCGTCGAGACGGCGACGCTCGAACCGCTCGTAGTAACCGGCTTCAGCCGGTTTGCTAACCCTCTGAAGCGGGTTACTACTAACTTGGTACGCATTCGACTTTTGAATCTCGCGGTGCAGACGCTTGATCGACCAGCCGCTGTCAACAAATCGGGCCGCGAGATAATCGAGCAGCTCCGGATGCGTTGGCGGATCGCCCCGGAGGCCGAAGTTGGACGGCGTGCCGACAATTCCCTTGCCGAAATGCCCTTGCCAGATGCGATTGACCAGCACGCGGGCCGTCAGTGGATGGTCCGGCCGCGTCAGCCATTGGGCCAGTTGCAGCCGGCCGCTTTGGCCGGTAGGGATTTGTAACCTGCTAGTGGCAGAGATTAAGAATTTTGGCGCGCCGCGAGGAACTACTTTTCCTGGCTGGCCAGGGTCTCCCTTTTGCTGCAGCGGCACATCGACGATGGTTGCGTCGCGGACGGAACAAGCTCCCGCGATGCCACGAGGAAGGCCGCTTCGCTCGCGGTCCCGCTTCTCGGCCTTCAGCGCGGCGACTGGATCTTTGAGGTCCCGCCCGCCAAGCAGCGGCAGCACCTCTGCCGCAATCTTGAGGTCCTTCTTCGCAGCCGCTTCCTCTTCTAATCGCTTCAGCTCCATCGTGATCACGGCCAGCTCGTCGCGGTGGGTCTTCCAAGCTGCTTCGAGTTCTGTCGCGGGAACGAGCGGCATGAATTCCTTGCGGCCGAAGGCTTTGGACTGGAATTCCTCGCCGCCGGGCCAGGGGAACTGCGTGCTGGCGAACATGCCGTAGAGCGCGTAATAATCTTCCTGCGTCAGCGGATCGAACTTGTGGTCGTGGCAGCGGGCACAGCGGAAGGTGAGCCCCATCATTGCCCGGCCGGTGGTATCCACGGTGTCTTCCAGCGTCAGGTGCCAGAGTTCATACGGCCCAGTCGCATACCGACGGCTCAAGCCGAGAAAGCCGGTGGCGATGGTCAGCTCGGCGAATCGCTCGCGGCTGGTGCCGGGGGCCTGGGCCAGAAGGTCACCCGCCAGTTGCTCCTGCACGAACTGGTCGTACGGCTTGTCGGCATTTAAAGCGTCGATGATGTAGTCGCGGTAGAGCCGTGCTTCGGGGACCGGGTAATCTGCGTTGTCCCCCGCGGTATCCGCGTACCGAGCCACATCCATCCAGTGGCGTCCCCAGCGTTCGCCGTAGCGTGGTGAAGCCAATAGCCGGTCAATGAGCCGCGGCCAGGCGTCGGCAGAATCGTCCTTCAGAAACGCCGCAGCCTCTTCCGGCAGGGGAGGCAGGCCGGTGAGGTCGAAGTAGATCCGGCGAAGGAGTGTTTGTTTTGAGGCGAGGGACGAAACAGTGATGCCATGTTTCTTCTGCTGGACACCAATCAGCAAATCGATGGCGTTAGCAGCCGCTGCGTCAACTTCGCTTGGCAACACAACCGGCTTCACCGGCTGGAAAGCCCAGTGAGCTTTCTGCTCAAATGCCGACACTCCTGGCTTATCTTCCGGCCAAGGAGCACCCAGCTTCAGCCACTTCTCAAAATCAGCTACCACTTCCTTGGCGAGCGGCTTATCCGGCGGCATGTGGCTGGCCGCATCGTCGTCCCGCCGAATGGCCTTCAGCAGCAAACTCTTATCCGGCTCCCCAGCTACCAAGGCCGCCCCACTCTTCCCCCCCTTGAGCAGCGCCTCCCGCGAATTCACCTTCAGCTCGTGAGCCGTCTTCTCCCCGCCGTGGCACTTGAAGCACGTGCCGGCCAATACGGGGCGGATTTTTATCTCAAACAGCGTCGCGCCATCATCCTCAGCGCGCACAGCAGCGGCCAGAAAGAGCAGAATGGAGATGGAAGACCAAACGCGGCTCATCAGTTGGCTCCACAACCCGGAACATCAGCACACGTTGATTCATTACAACGCGGCGGTCGCGGAAAGTAAAGCCTGACGTTCAGGATGCAGGTGATGGACCACGCCCACGCAAAACCTCGGTCGTGCCACCCGTCACTTTCGCCAGAGCCAGCGGAGGGAGTCGGGGAGGATGGTGCCGCCGTGGATGCCGTTGTGGCCTCCTTCGCCGCCGACGAACTGGTAGTCGTACTTCTTGAACTTGAGGGAGGCTTCCATTTGCAGGTTGGCCAGCCACCAGTTGCCGTGCTCGTTGTCGAGATCGTTTTTGCCGTCTTGCAGAACGACGCGGATTGGCTTGTTCGCCGTTTTGCGGATCAGGGCCTCGCAGTTGTGGCCGCCGCGGATGTTCGTGAAGCTGCCGACGTGGCTGAGGACTTTGCGGAAGGCATCGGGGCGCTCCCAGGCGACGGTCCAGGCACAGATGCCGCCGGAGGAGATGCCGCAGATGGCCCGCTGGTCGGGATCGTCTGTCAGTTTGTACTCCTTGCCGACCTCGGGGAGGATTTCGTCGAGGAGGAAGCGGGCGTACTGATTGCTGAGGGTGTCGTATTCGAAGCTCCGATTGTCGGCCCGCCAGGGGCTTTCGGGGGTTTTGTCCCCTTTGTGGCCGGGGTTGATGAGGATTGCGATGGTGACCGGCATTTCCTGTTTGTGGATGAGATTGTCGAAGACGATCGGGATGCGGAAGTCTCCTTTCTCGCCGACGTAGGTGTGGCCGTCCTGGAAGACCATCACCGCGGCGGGCGTTTTGCCGTCGTACTGGGCGGGGACGTAGAGGTAGTAGTCGCGCGCGGTCCCTTCGAAGACTTTGCTCTTCCAGGTGTGCTTGGTGACTTTGCCTTGGGGGACGCCCTCTTGCCGCTCGGAGTCGGGGCCGTGTTTGTAGGGCTCGGCAGCGAGGGTCATGGTGGTGGCTAGCAGGAATGCGAGGTAGAGGATGTGGCGCATGGGAGACATTTGGTTTGGGAAGTGCTGAGAACCCTCACCCCGGCCCACTCCCAGAGGGAGAGGGGGAAGATTCAGGCGTGGGCGATGAGGCGGCCGGATTCGAGGGACGTGGGGGTGATGGCGGCGAGGTGGAAGGGGAGGTACTTGGGCGTAAAGTTTCTTGGTAGCGCGACGTCAGGGGGTCGGATTTCGACGGGGGCGTAGCGGCAACTGGTGCCGGCGAAGGAGTTGCCGGGGAGTTCGGCTTCGATGAGGACGGAGAGTTCGCGGCCGATGAGGGTGCGGTAGTAGTCGTCGCGAAGTTCGGCTTCGAGCTCGATGAGCCGCTCGATCCGTTCGGCCTTGATTTGCGGAGCGAACATGTCCGGCATTTCGGCAGCGGGAGTTCCTTTGCGAGGGCTGAAGGAGAAGTGGTGGATTTTGGAGAAACCACAGTCGCGAGAGACTTGAAGCGTGGCGGCGAAGTCCTCTTCGGTCTCGCCGGGAAAGCCGACGATGATGTCGGTGGTGATGGCGGGATGGTCGAGCGTTTCCCGGACCAGGTGGCAGCGGTCGATGAATAAGCGGCTTCCCCAACGGCGGCGCATGCGGCGGAGAACGGGGTCGCTGCCGCTTTGCAGGCAGATATGGAGGTGCGGGGCGACGCGGCGAGGATTTGCAGCCATGACGGCGAGCAGCTCGCGGGTGACTTCGGTCGCTTCGATGCTGGAAAGGCGGATGCGGAAATCGCCGGGGAGATCGCAGAGGTGCTCGACGAGGTGCGAAAGGCGGAGCCACTCTTCCTTGGGGCGATTGTGGTTCCCTTCCACGCCGTAATGCCCCAGGTGAATGCCGGTGAGGACGATCTCGCGATAGCCATTGCCGACGAGGCGGGCGACTTCCTCCTTGATGTGCTCCGGCGGACGGCTGGAGACGTGCGGGCGGATGTAGGGAATGATGCAGTAGCTGCAGCGAAGGAGGCAGCCGTCCTGGACCTTCACGAAGGCCCGGTGATGGTTGCTGAAGTGGGAGATGCCGGTGGGAATATCGACGACGCCAAAACGGCCGAGCAGATCGGGGATTTCCCGCTTGTCGGTCACGACCTCCACGACATTCGGCAATGCGGCGAGTTCCTGCGGGGCGCGGGTGGCATAACAGCCCATCACCACAATCCGCGACTCCGGATTCTCTCTCGCCAGCCGCCGAATCGCCTGGCGGCTCTTAGCGTCCCCTTCGTGCGTGACGGTGCAGGTATTCACCACGCACAGGTCAGCTTTGCCTTCGTGAGCATCCTCATAGCCGATTCCGCGCAGCCCCTCGCGGACGAGTTCCGTCTCGTACTGATTGACCTTGCAGCCGAGCGTGATGGTCTTGAGGGAGAGGGGCATGAATTTAGGCTGCAAAATGGGAACTGCCTACCCCGGCTCCGGCTCAATGGTGGCGCTCATGGAACCTTTGGAGCGTTGGCTCCGCTTGTCGGCACCATAGGCGTGGATTTGGTCCCGCTTCAGTTCGGCCCGCTCCAGCGTAGTGGTGCAACAGATCGCTTTGCCGGATTTGTGGACGGTGTTGGCGATTCGCTTCCCTTCGGTTTCCGGGTGAGCAAACAACTCGGCCATCATGTCGATGACATACTCGAAGGTATGGTCGTCGTCGTTCCAGAGGATGACGTGGTAGCGAGGCTGGCGTTTGGGAGGCTTGCGCCGCGGCTTTTGTGTGGGACGCTCGCGCTCCACTGGTTCTGCGACAGCGGCGGCGGATTGCTCCTGAGACATGCGTTTCTCCCAGCCCGAATAGGCGATGTTCCAGGATGCCATTATATTGGAGCCGCTCGACTTGGCCAACGCACCGATTCACCCCCTTGGCGGCAAAAATGCGCGATATCACCGATTATCTGGAGGCCCATCAGACGGATTTCGAGGACTCCCTGTGCGAGTTGCTCCGCATTCCCAGCGTGAGTGCGGACCCCGCCTTTCACTCGCATTGCGCGAAAGCGGCGGATTGGGTGGCGGAGGAGTTCCGCGGGATGGGACTGGCGGCGGAGTTGATTCCGACGTGCGGACAACCACTGGTGTTCGCCCAATCGGAGAAAATCCCCGGTGCACCGACGGTACTTGTCTACGGCCATTACGACGTCCAGCCGCCGGATCCGCTCGATCAATGGATCAGTCCGCCGTTTGAACCGACGAAGCGCAACGGCAACCTTTATGCCCGTGGAGCGACGGACGACAAAGGGCAGATGTTCACGCACGTCGCCAGCGCCAAGGCGTGGCTGAAGACGCGCGGGAAATTGCCGGTGAACCTCAAGTACATCATCGAGGGAGAGGAAGAGTCGGGCTCCAGCGGAATCAACGAGTACATCGCCACGGCAGCCGCCAAGGAGAAGCTTGCGTGCGACATCATCGTCATCAGTGATACGTCTCAATTCGGTCCCGGCCAGCCGGCGATTACTTATGGCCTTCGCGGAGGCGTCTGGTTCGAGTTACGGGTCACTGGTCCGAAGCAGGATTTGCATTCCGGCACGTTCGGTGGCGGCGTGACCAATCCCCTGGTTGCCCTCAGCAAGATGGTCGCCTCGCTGATTGATTCCAGAGGGCGAATTCAACTTCCTGGATTCTACGACGACGTCGTGCCGCTTTCTGACCGTGAAAGAAAGCAGTTCGCGTCGCTGCCCTTCAACGAACCGGCATTCATGGAGCAACTGGGTGTAAGCGGCCTGACCGGCGAGGAAGGCTTTACGACTCTAGAGCGCCGCTGGGCCCGGCCGACGTTCGATATCCACGGCCTCGGTGGCGGTTATCAAGGGCCAGGCCCCAAGAGCATTGTCCCCGCGGCTGGCTTCGCGAAAATAAGCTTCCGCCTGGTCCCCAAACAACAGCCGGACAAGATTGCCGCCGCGCTGGAAGCCTTCCTGCGGCCACTTTGCCCGGCGGGAGTGACGCTGGAGGTCATCGGCAATCATGGTGCACCGGGAGTGCTGACAAACTTGGAAAGCCCTTATGTCTCCGCAGCCGAACGGGCCATTGAACAAGGCTTTGGAAAGAAACCGGTCTTCATCCGTGAAGGGGGCTCCATCCCCATCGTTTCGACCTTTGCCCAGCGGCTAGGTGCCGACACGCTGCTGCTTGGCTGGGGTCTGGACGACGACAACACCCACAGTCCCAATGAGAAATTCTGCCTGGCGGATTTCCACCGGGGGATCAAGGCGAGTGCATTTTTGTGGGAAGAGCTGGGGCAACTCTCCAGGAGATAATCTCTCGCTCTTCAGATTGGATACTACCGCATCCACATCAGGCCCAGCACGGGCCCGTGATAGATGGCTTCGCCGGAATCATCGAGCTGGCCGGGGCCGGTTCGCAGGAGCGAATTGTTGGTCTGAAAATTCTGCGGGCCAAGGGCGATGCCATTCAGGAAGATCGCCTGATAGCCAAACCGCAGGCTCAAGTTGGGGGCCATCTGCCAGTTGCCGGTCAGGCTGAGATCGCCAAAGAAGGAGGTCCGGTGCTGGCTGTTGCCCGTGTCGAAGACACTAATCGTGCCGGCACTATCGATGTTGGTGTAGGAAGTGTTTTGGGAGGCGAAGTTTTGCATAATGCCCCCTTTCAGCTCGAAGTCATAGTAGAACCGGGCGCTCACCAGGAAATCCATATCAATGCCGATTTGTACGCCGTACATGTCGTTGCCGGTCTGCACGTTCGCAGAATTCTGGGACCCCAAAGCGAGCGGCCGATCGGAGATCGCGCCGTAAATGTAGGTCTCTTGGGCCTTCATATAGCGGGCACCGACCAGGAGTTGGACGTCGAAGGGACCAGGTGGCACGTTCAGCCAGGTGCGGAAGTTGATTTCGGCGGACTTGAAGGAGTTGCTGTCCGAGACGGTGATGCGATTATTGAGGTCCAGCCCCGCGATGGCCGGGTCGTTGAAATTCGAGAACGCCGAGGAGAGATTGCCCACGCCGCCGAGCGCGTTCGCAGTGCTGTCGGGTACGGTGATGGAGTGTTGCCAGGAATAGACTCCCAGGTAACTCCCCTCCACCTGGTAACACCCTCCACCAAAGGTGTAGCCGATGGTGATCCGGCCACCGGCGTCGAATTCCGGTTTCAGGTCGTTGGTGGTCAGAAGGGTGTCCCCGGTGGCCCCCAACCGGGCCAGGGGTAGTGTGCCGTTGGCGTCGTACATCAGCGGGGCAAAGTCACCGATGACATACACGCTCGACGGCCGGTGGGCAATGATTCCGCCGCGGCACTCTTCCTCGCACTCGTCGACTTGCAAGTAGGGATCGAAGCCCCACATGTAAGGACTGGGCCGACAAGACGTAAAGCGGGCCGAGTTGTCGAAATCGAAGAACGGCTGGGAAACCGGTCGCCCGTAGGGCTGAGCTTGTGCCACGGACGTTGCTAGCAGCAATCCCCCAATCGCTAGCGCGATATGGGAAAGGAACCGGGAGGCGATTCGGGAATTCATACTCGATGTAGCCAGTTCCATAGCGAGGAGCCCCCGAAATCTTGCGCGGCTGACAAAGGCGTTACGCCGCTTTCAGTTAGATTCGGCGGCCCTTGCCGGATTCCTCACTACCGCTGGCACGGCGGGCAGGGTTGACGCAAGCAGCAGACTCGGGTGTAGTCTCCCTACTTCAACTCGGGGCTGTCTTTATAGGCAACCTGCCATACGGCTGCTGCCAACTGCAGTCTAGCGGCGGCCTCTCTTTCCGCGGAGATTTGTGGCGGTCCTAGCAGAGTCGACTGGCAAATGCCGTTAAGCTCGGTTTGCAACCTCTTGAGGATCGCCTCGACGGCGAAATGAGCAATTTGGGAGGGCGCTACATGCGACATATCGCCAGGGACGTCCATGGCAAAAACCAATTGGGTTAGTCGATCGCCATAAAGCTTGAAGGTAGCAATCCTCTCCGTGCGCGGGGTGATTTCTCCCTGCTCGACCGCGTACAAGGCGAACTCCCGACTGGCCGCTAGCATAGCGAGATAGATTCTCTCGCCCTGAAGCAATTCTTCTTTTGTCGCATGGTCAGGGTGCACGAGGCTCGCGCCCCGAATCAGCCGGGGATTGAGGAATTCTATCCTGGCCGCGCCTTTGGGTTGCGCCGTCACAACGGCAACTACAATGGTGCCGATCAGATGGGAAATCGACCAAACAACAAACACAGGGTAGCCAATCAAGAGAAGGACCGGCACCACACCTCCCACGAATAGCAAGATCCACCAACGCACCTCAATGGCTGGGCTATTCCAAGGTTCTTTGGCAGACGCTGCGAAATAAGCGGCTTCAATAATCACGGTAAGCTCGATTGCGATGATCGCTGCCATCCAACCCATTCCAGGCGCATCCAATTTCCGAAGGACGTAATAGGCAAGTAGAACGGCGACCCCCAAAGCGTAAACGGAATAAACCGCTGCCAGCCGTAGTCCTAGTTGCCTGTCAATTTTGAATGCGCGGCGACAATGGGGGCATTCGAAACGGTTTGGGGAGGCGTCGCTGGGAATGAATTGACACTGACAGGCCAGACACTTGGCAATCATATTGCTTCCCTGAAGAGAATCACCAAGATTAGTGAGGGAAAAAGAGCATTACAAGTATCTACCTGCCCCAATACGGCAAAAACGAACCTTTGCGCAACTCCCGTATCCATCTACACTAAGGCATTCTTCGTACGCCAGAAGATCGAACTTTTTGCCGCGGGTAGCCCGCTGCTTGCATACCCTTGGAGGCCTCCTTTGCTTCGTTCTCACACTTGCGGCCAACTTCGGGCCGAGCATATTGGACAGGAAGTCACGCTTTGCGGCTGGGTGGACACCGCCCGCGATCATGGCGGCACGCTGTTCATTGACCTGCGGGATCGCTACGGCAAGACGCAGGTGGTTTTCGCGCCAGAGGGAGGGGCGGAGCAACTTGAGGAATCCCGAAAGCTTCGTGGAGAGGATGTGATTCGCGTCACCGGCAAAGTCGAGTCGCGGCCGGAAGGGACGAAGAATGCCAAGCTGGGGACCGGCGAAATCGAGCTGCGCGTGAAGAAGGTGGAACTGCTCAACAAGTGCAATAATGCCCCGTTCACGCCGGGCCAGCAGGATCTGCCCGGCGAAGATCTTCGCCTCAAATACCGCTACCTCGACCTCCGCCGCACGGGTATGCAGCAAACGCTCATTCTCCGCAGCAACATCATCATGGAGATGCGCAACTACTTTGCGGAGAACGGTTTCATCGACGTGGAGACGCCGATCCTCGGACGCAGCACGCCGGAAGGCGCCCGCGACTATCTCGTCCCCAGCCGGGTGCATAACGGCCAGTTTTACGCTTTGCCGCAGTCGCCGCAACTTTATAAGCAAATCCTGATGGTTGCCGGATATGACCGCTATGTGCAGGTCGCCCGCTGTTTCCGCGACGAAGACCTCCGTGCC
>SXGT01228156.1_pt1 | contig 45781 bp, 38 predicted proteins | sample 3176221 | NCBI WGS metagenome assembly SXGT01 (sample SAMN11356862, study PRJNA531348) | freshwater metagenome | isolation source: freshwater sample F1-120 | place: China: Fuxian Lake, Yuxi | collected 2017-12-25 | reverse complement strand
TTATTTCACCATCCACGCCGGCGTGCTATCAGGGTAAGGTGATTGATGAGTATCGCACCCGGCTGATCGAAGCGGCACAGCGCCACGGCAAGGATGTCTCGATGCTGGTCGGCACGATTGCCCAGGGCGAACAATGGATCCGCGCTGGCGCCAAGATTATTTGCTACTCCAGCGAGGTGGAAATTTTGCGTCGTGGCATCATGGAAGCCGCGCAGAAGTTGCACGCCGTCACCTCCTAGCGGTGGCAGTCTCCCGTGGTGCTGCAGCAGAAGAATTACTGTGGTCCCCTTGCCAACGACGAGCGCGCAGGGTACTCTTATCATCACTCACGAATATTTCCCACACATATCAGGTTGTGCGTATGGCCGAGAGTAGCAAAAAAGACACGGGCCACAAAATGATCTGTGCTAATCGACGGGCGCGCTACGATTATGCGATTAGCGAGACCATCGAAGCGGGCTTAGTGTTGCAAGGCACGGAGGTCAAATCGCTCCGTGCGGGTCGGGCTGATCTCAAAGATTCCTATGCGGATATTCAGGAAGGCGAAATTTTTCTACTGCAGGCCCATATTGATCAATATGAGCAGGCGAATCGTTTTAATCATGACCCGGTACGGCCACGCAAGCTGCTCTTACACCGGCGCGAAATTGAGCGCCTATGGAGCAAGACGCAAGAACGCGGCCTGACGCTAATTCCCACGCGTATGTATTTTTCGCACGGCAAAGCGAAAGTCGAGTTGGGCTTAGCCAAAGGCAAAAAACAGTACGACAAGCGTGAAGCGGTCAAAACCCGCACGGCCCAACGCGATATTCAGCGGGCTTTAGCGGGCGAGTAAGGTGAGACACAAGGGGGCGAAAGGATTTCGACGGGGGTATGTGAGGTTACAGTTGCATGCCGAGGGCTCCGCAGGCCTCGTAAAAAAGCGGAACAACCCATAATCGCCAACGATTATGAAGTAGCTCTAGCCGCTTAATCCCGGCTAGCGTCCACCCATCACTCGCCCACGGTGGTGGTGTTGGGCGTCACGATGTGGGATAGCCTCCATCCTCCCACGCCTGGAGGAGGATCTGGCGAAACTTAAACTGGGCAAACATCTCTCTTGCCCGACCAGGGAGGTCGGAGGGGTGTAGCTCTTCCCTGGTAAAGCATGTGTAGATTCTGTAGCTGAAGACTTTCGGAAGCGGGTTCGATTCCCGCCGCCTCCACTCCTCTTTATCTGCGATATCTTCCGAGTACGTGAGGACTTTCGTGTCATGCTCTGTGTGTTGGGCCCTTGGGTTCCTCACACAGCGATGACACGAATAGCCTGCACCACGTGTGCCACCACCCTCTCCAAGCGTTCCTCCACTCTGCAGGGCGACTGCATGCCAGTGCCGCGCTGTCTACAGTTGAGCGCCTTTCTTCCGTCGCCAGTTGTAGCCCAGCAGGGCGAGCGTGCCAAGACCACACAAGGTCAGCGTGGCGGGCTCTGGCACTGCGGTTTGGTCAGCAAAGCCGTATTGCAAGTGATCGACTTCCCAGTCGATGCTATTGTTCATGCTGATGGTAATACTCAAGATCCCCGCAGCATTGGTCACGCCGAAGAAGCGGTCCTCCGCCGTTGCCCCAGAGACCGTGCCGTCACCCAGTGTGGTCCCGGTGAGAGACCCGAGCGGCAGACTCATGGCGTCGAGCGCTGACAAGGTCACGTCACCGAATTCTGATGTGCCAGATAGGACATTGCCGACATCCGTCCAGACGATGCCGGCGTGGGTCGGAAGATTGCCCCCCAAGGCTGCGGCGTTGAATGTAATCGTCACACTCGTCTGAGAGCCGCTGGAGTAGAACGAGCGCCCGCTGGTGCCAGACCCGTCGATCGTCCCGTCGTCTCCATCCACTGAATCGGTGAACACATCAGGATTGAGCACGGTCCACCCAGGACTCGCCGTGGCCCCAGGGGTGTTTAACACCCCGTCTTCAAAGGTTTCAAGGTAGAAATAGGTGAAGCCGGACACGTTGAAGGGACTGTCGACAAAGCTGAGGTAAGGCGTCGGGCCGAGGAAAGTCGGGGCGGTCTGCGCTTGCCAGGGCAGTCCCATGAGCCCAGCCACGGCAACCAAACCCACCAACATAGTTCTACCGTACGGACATGTCGTCATCAGATGGCCTTCTTTCTCTCATATGGTTTGTGCCAAGTGGCTTCCTGTGCGAGCCGAGAGGCTACCGGAGGGCCCCCGGCCACAGAAACCGAGTAGTGCTGCTGCTGTGAGCATGGCCCCGCCTGCTATCCGAGTTGGAGGCCTTGTGCATTTTACCAAGACCTCCGTAAAGCCCCGCCGTTCAGGACGGGGATATACGGAGGGATGTTTGAGCGGCTCGGATGCCGCGAGAACCTCTTGCAGACAACCGCAAAATACTACATGATCTGCCTATGAGTACAACAACAAAGACACTCAAACTCCCGTTCCTCGGGCTCAACCGTGCGAAGGTCGTCGAGTTTACCAGGCTGCAAGCGCTGCACACGCGGACGGCCAATACGATGCTCGCCTTGCCGAAAGCGGAGAGACGCCTGCTCACCAGTAAGGCGTTCGCGCATGTGGAGATTGGCTCCGCCTGGATCAATCAAACGATCCGCAACGCCAATGCGCGCACCAAGGTGCGCCGGTTTCAGTGTCTGCCTCTGGAGACTTCTAATCAGCACTGGACACTGCACAAAGTCGGCGACACCGACTCGCTGGCCTTTGGCGTGCTCCGGGGCCTCAAGAAGCGTCTGCCTTTGGCCGTGCACTAGGCGTCGCATCAGCCGTGGCTTGATGCGGGGCTTGATGGCCAGGCGTCTCCAGGGACTCTCAAGCTCTGGCGTTCCCGTCAAGGCATCTAGTATGCCTGTCTCTCGGTGTCGATGGAGGTTCCCGACGCTGAGCCAACAGGCCGGTGGAGCGGTATCGATCGTGGACAAAACGTTCCCCTGGCAGCGGCGACGCCGGATGGTCCGGTGCTCTTCTGGAAGGCCAAAGGTCTCCGCCCTATCCACCGCGTCTATGCTCGTCGCCGCCAACGGCGGCAAGCGGCTGGGACACATCGCACCGTAAAAAAACTCGAGCGACGGGAAGGGCGAATGATCACGCATCTCAACCACTGCCTCTCGCAAGACGTGGTGCAACTTGCCAAGCGCTGTGGTGCAGGGATACGCCTGGAAGACTTGTCGGGTATCCGGTCGCGTGCCAGGCAACGGCACACGACCAAGACGGACGCTGGCCAGAACCGAGACTATTGGCCGTTCTTCCAGTTGGAGCAGTGCATCATCTCTAAAGCCCACCGCGCCGGTGTGGCGTGTGAGAAGGTGCCGGCAGCCTCTACGAGTAAGAGCGGCCATCGCTGTGGCGCTCTTGGCACTCGGAAGCAACATGCCTTTGCGTGCCCACGCTGCCACTCTCATGCACACGCCGACGCCAACGCGGCCCAAAATATCCGCGCGTGGCTGGGCTTGTCTGTCCGCTGGTTCTTCAGGCTCCAACGGACGGGGCACATGACTTGCCCCCGAACACGGTACGGGACTCGGCGGCGTACGCGGTCGGGAAACAAGAACGTGCACCCCTCTGCGTGAAGTCCCTGGCATCCCCGGACTTCAGGCCGGGGAGGATGTCAACAAAAAGTTCTCGTGTAGTCTTCCTACCCACCGCGGCGGGTCAACAACGCCGGTGCAGCAGCACGCACGCTTGTCGTCCACGGTATCCCCGGCGTCCTGGATGCCCAGCGTGTGCCCAGGTGCGGGGCCGCACGCAGCCGTGACCGCTGGACCGGGTCGTGGACCTGTAGTATGGTCCTCGCCTGGACTCTACCGTATGATGAGCCCCCAGCAGACACCGCTGATGCCAGACAGCATGGCGGCCGTTCTGGCCCGACAACCTTCTTGTAGACGTATGGAGACATCGATCCATGACCACACGCGCAGCCCTGCTCCAACGTGGAGAGGACGTCCGGCAGCAATTACAACATGGCACCCATGGCTCAACCGGCACAGCGGTCAACGCCGCGGTGCCCGGAGTGAGCCGCTTGACCAAAGAAGTGGTCTTTGGCGCCGTGTGGGGCCGTCCGGGCCTGGACATGCGGCATCGCATGATCTGCACCCTGGCGATCCTCAGTGTGTTACAGCGCCTGTCGCAGTTGCGCACCTACATCCACAGCGCCCTGACACTGGGTCTGGAGGCCCGTGAAATCCAGGAGATTTGTATTCAAGGGGCCATCTACGGGGGTTTTCCCACCATGGTCAATGCCCTGGGTATTGCCAACGAGGTGTTTACCCAGCGGGGTATTGCGGTACCAGACACCGCCATCCCGGAGTACAGTCTGGCGGAGTTAGAGGACGCTGGACGCACCATCCGGCAGTCATTACAGGGGGCGCAGGGGAACCAGGCCTACACCGCGCCCAATGCCCTGGGCGGTGATTTGTTTCAGCTGGCGTTGCAATACGGCTACGGGGAAATCTGGCAGCGCCCGGGTCTGGACCGCAAGGGACGTATGGCCTGTGCCATTGGCGCGTTCACGGCTTTGGGTTGTGAGCCCCAATTACGGGGCTTTTTGCCGGCTGCCCTACAGGTGGGTTTTAGTACGGAGGAAGTGGTAGAAATGCTGATCCAGACGGCCCCGTACGGCGGTTTTCCCCGGGCCTTGAATGCTATGGCCCTGGCGAACGAGGTGCTCAAATAGGCGGCATCAGCACGGCAGGGCGGCTACCAAGCCGGTGTGCTGGGCAAGGCGCCGCAAATCGGCCAGCGTCTCCTCCGGCAACGTCAAGCCCTCACGCCGGAATGTGGCGTCGTTGTTGTCTTCGATTTCGCCAGGATACAACACTTCGTCAAAGCCCTTGGCGAGCGGCACAGCCTTGATTTCGTTGGTGAAGGCTTCCATGCGCGCGGTGAATTGCGCCAGCGGCTGAAATTTGGCAATGTCCATGGCGATCATCAAGTGGCCGCAGTGGCTGGGCTCAGCCGTGTGGTACGGGCTGTGCGCCGCCGATAAAAAACCACTGCCCGTCAAGACGCCGGAGAGCATATCGACCATGGCGGCGATGGCATAGCCTTTATGTTCCGCCATGGGCAAAATGATGCCGTCAATAGCTTCCTGCGGATCGGTGGTAGGTTCGCCCGCTTGGTTGATGGCCCAGCCCAGCGGGATCGGTAGTTGCTTGTTGCGTGCCAGGTAGATTTTGCCGCGCGCTACACCCGTCGCGGCCATGTCCACCACGAACGGCGCACGGGTGCCCACCGGCGCCGCGACCGACCACGGGTTGGTGCCGATGATCTTCTTGCGACCGCCCCACGGCGCCATCGCCGGTCCGCCGTTGCTGGTGAGCATGGCCACACAGCCCGCGGCGGCCACGCGGCGCGTGTAATACATACAGGTGCCGAAGTGATTGGAGTTACGTACCGCCACAGCGCCGATGCCGTGCGCCCTGGCCCGCGTGATGGCCTCTTGTGTGGCCAGCATCGTCAGCACATGGCCAACGCCGTCGTGGCCGTCAATCACGGCAATGGCACCGGCGTCAACCACGAACTCCGGCGTGGTGACCGCGTGTATGACGCCGTTGTAGATGCGGTCGAGGTATCAGCCGAGCCGCAGCACGCCGTGTGACTGATGGCCCAATAGGTCATCCTGCACTATCGTGTCGGCCACCAGCCGGGCATCGGCCGCCGGCATGCCGGCGCTGGCATATACCGCCTTGGCGAAGTCGCGGAGGCGCGTGGCGTCGATGCGCTGACTAACGTCCATGATTTTTTTCCCTCACCTGGTCCGAGATAACGCTGGTTGCAAAGGGAGATTACGCGTGTTCTGTACCGCGCACAGGCGCAGACGTATGTGCCTGTTGGCGCACGCCATCATACCACAGTGCTGCGGGTTGAGAACACCACAGCGAGACGGTGTGCCCACCGTGAGCCGAGGCGTGCACAGGAGCGCTAGACCGGACCAGACGCCGTGTGGCCCCTGCAGTTTTGTGCAGACATTTACCTGGGAAGCGTGTACTCTCTCCCTCTGTTGCTCTCACCAGGATACATCACTCAGACCGTTATCGCGATTGTCCGCTGGACGGCGTGCAGGAGACGTGGCCCCATGCCTAAACTGCCCGTGACCATCTTCACAGGATTTCTTGGCGCAGGCAAGACGACGCTGTTGGCGAGTTTGCTTGCCTCCGAACATGAGCAGCACTTTGCCATCGTGGTCAACGAGTTTGGCGCCGTGTCGGTCGATGACCTCCTGCTGCCCACGCATCGCCCGCATGCGCTCACGGTGTTCAAAGTGCTCAACAGTCTGATCGCCTATGCCGGCGATGACTTTTTGGATACCATGCATGCTATTCGTGACGCGGCGCAGCATTTCGACCATGTGCTCATCGAAACCTCGGGGCTCGCGGTCCCTACCGCGGTGATCGATGCCTTACAACGCCCGCCGCTGCAAGACCACTTTGTGCACGACGCGACGCTCACGGTGGTCGATACGCCTCTGCTCCTCGCGGGCCTGTACGACACGGACAGCGCAGCGCGGGGCACACCGTCGCACACCGCGGCGGCAGCGGTTTTCCAGCAGCAGCTCCAGTGCGCCGACGTGGTGGTGCTCAATAAAATTGACCAGTGTAGCGAAGACGACCTGCTGCGGGCGGAGACCGCCATCCGCACGCGGGCCTCAGCAATCCGCTTTGTCGAGCCCGCCTGGCAGGCGCGTCTGGATGCCCGGCTGGTCCTGGGGCTGCATCTCAATGAATCGCGCGCCCAGGTGCCAAGCACCGGGTTGTCAACGCCGGGCGGGGCGCACCTGCCTGGGGATGGCCATAGTCATTCTGGGCTCAGCATGCATGAGCACGGACTCTTAACCCACGAACACCTGCACGAGGAAGATCCCGGCTGGCTGTCCTTCGTGCTGCGCAGTCCAATGGCCCAGGTACCGGAGACGCTGCAGCAGGCGCTGGGCCTCATTGCCGAGCAGGCCCCCGTGTTGCGCGTCAAGGGCTTTGCGCACATCCGCGACCGGGCCGGGCATCTGGTGGTGCAAGGGGTGCGCACCCGCATTACCTGCACGCTGGAAACGCCCGCCCCGACGCCGCACCATCACCCGCATGACCACGCTCATGACCATCCGCATGATGACCACGCCCATGCCCACCCGCATGATGACCACACCCATGCCCATCCACATACACCTGCCACCATGGCTGAGCTCGTCTTTATTGGCTACCATCTCAACCGTGCGATGGTAGCCACCGCTCTAGGCGTCCACACCGGGACACCGTGGTCGTAACCCCGGACGTCCTTCCAGCCCTCGGGCATAACCCCGCCAGTAGACTGGGAGTGCCGTAGCGCTAGATGTCCATGGCGTCAGTCCTACGCCAGTGTCCTCCTGGGACCGCCGGGCTCCAGCCCGGCTCCGGCAGCCACGCTGGAGCGTGGCGGTCCCAGGAAAAACCCTGGAGAACTGGCAGCGTATGTATGAAACAGACATCTAGGCTGGCGACTTTCCCAGTCCCGTGCCCCCTCTGTGGCACAACAAGCCGCACGGTTGGTGCGCACCGGGTATGGCAGCTGCCGTATCTAGAGGATGTGACACAGCGCCTGGTGACGATGGCCTTGCAAAAGACGCATGGCCATACAGGCGAGGCGGCAGCGCTGCTGGGGCTCCACCCGCGCACGCTGACCCGCATGCTACGGCGCTATGGGCTGCCGGAGGCGTTTTGAGGGGGCAGGTTGTGGCGCGTGATCCGCGTCGGGGGAGCGATCGACCAGGCGCCCATCCCGCGACAGGCCCTTAACTATTGATCACGTCAATGCGCGGCAAAGAGAGTGGATGGGGGTTTGTGACAAAGGAGACTTGTCCAGGATCGTACCGATAACTGTGCACAGTCACCAGGAGTTGAGCGGGGTCTTGCGGGTCACAGGCCATATCATAGCGGCGATACTCATTACACTGCTGCGCCACAGCCTCCCAGGCGAGCTGTTCATCGGGGTTCAGGCATTTGTAGGGCTTCGACAACAGTTGTCGCTGCGCAGGAGAGAAACGCACGCGCTGCGTTGCGGTGCCAACCGAGCAGACCCAGAGCGGAGCGCACGTCATGTTGGCCGCGCTGATTTGTCGTATGAAGCCCCGGTGTTGATGGCCACAGAGTGCCAAAGAGAAGCCCAGACGTTGTAGAGTCGGCAACACTTCGCTATCCGCATTGAGTAACGTACCAACCCATGGCGCACGGTTTGTCTGAGAATAAGCTAATGGATGGTGCAAGGCTGCGAGGCGCATACGTGGCTCATGAAGCTCCGTGTGGACTAACGCTTCGACATCCCTCAGCTGTTGTGGAGACACATAGCCCTCTGCCAAGACGTTCCGCCAACGTGGATAACGCGCTAAATGTACTTCTGTGGAATCTATCCCATACAGATAGACGGCGACAGGGCCATAGGCCAGACGCCGCTGATAGGGGAAAGGGCGGTCAGCATGCAGGGAGATCGCGGCGGGCGAGGGTTCGTGAAAAAACTGGCGAAAGTTGGCACGTGCTGCTGAGGGTGCTCCTGTCACCAGTGCACGGGTGGGTAATGTATCCCCCCACATGTCATGGTTCCCGGGGATGACCGATGCCTGCGGAGCGTCGAGCGCAATCCAGGGCTGAGGCCCCCCGGCAACAATCCGACCACGGAGATAGGTCAAGGCGGTTTGAAAGGCGTGTGTGGTTCCCCAGGTGGTAAGGTCGCCTGTGGCGATGAGATGCTGTGCTACCGACGTTGGCCCCTGATCAAGGTGGATAGCACGCGATAAAGCAACCGCCACCTGTGGATCATGCACTTCCAAGCCTGGCACTCGACTTGTCCAGCTCTTTTGTGGATAGAAAGTGTCGCTAAAATGCAGATCAGACACATGGAGGAGCTGGAGGAACGTCTGCATCCTGGAGGCTGTCATCGGTGTCCAGCACTCCAATGCACGCGGCCTAGTGGGAGAAGCACCGGGAAGGCCGTAGCTTGTACCATATCGTTCTCCCCACAGGCCGGCGGTTAGGCAACGCCAAGCAGCAACGCCTGTGGATCGTCCGCCAGCGGCTGGAGGAAATCTGGCCAACAGTGGATGATCAGCATGGCACCTTCCCCGCGTGTGACCCAGCCCAGGGGCTCAAAGGCTTTTTCCCCAGCCAGGCTCGCCAATTTGGTATGGATCAAGTGGAGCACATGCCGCACATCGCACAAGTCTGCACCTGTTTCCTGCGTCATCTGCACCCAAAAAGTCGCGTTACTCCAACCGCTGCTCTCCCAGGAACTCCAACCGTTGGGCGCCAGCTCGTCATTGAGGCAGAGCCGTCCTTTGCCGTATTGGAGCTGTGCGAGAAATTCGTGATGCTTTTCCATATGCAGTAACGCGTCGTGACGTAGGATACCGATCCAGGCTCCCAGGAGTGCAGTACTCAGGTCTTCTGGCACGCCGGCGGTGGTCTGTAACCAATCGACCATTTCGTAAGTATGCAAAAGTTTGTTCTGCTTGTAGGCTTCGAGACGACTCATACGATAGCCCCTCATGGGCAGCATGGGTAGACGGGTGCTTACCTCAGGACCCCGGACAGCGCTGGATGAGCAACCGGGCGCTGCTGGAGGATCGCCAGCCAGAGCGGCAGGTGGCGTGCGAGATAGTCTTGCACCAGAGTGCACGCTGCTACGTCATCGCCATGGTATATGCCCAGGAAGTACAGCTCGTCCTTGAGCGCCGTGAGCAGCTCGACGTGAGTGAGACTATGGAGATAGTCGGGATCTCCCTCCGTGAGCAGGGTCTGGACTTCGTGAGCCACCTGGGCTTCGAGGCGCTTCACTTCATGTGGCTCCATAACATGCACCCCATCTGTATGGTCAAAAATTGGAAAAACGTAGGACACGGACATCAATGTAGTCATTAATGCGCCCCGGGATCCGGAAGCAGCCTTGGCGTGCCCCCGAGGGAAGGATCTGGCTGTCGTCGATCTCGAATATGACTTGGGGTTGATCCACGAGATGGACAGGTAGAAACTCTTCTTGCCAGGCATATACCCCAGCGCCGTACATCGTGTTGGAGCCGATGAGCAACCGCTGATTCTTTGCGATATCTCTCGCAATCTCCCGCGCCCGTGCCCTGTCTCCTTTGGCGATAATATGGATACCTCGTACGAGAGCCATCAAGTTCTTTCCTACATATGACGGCCGTATGACGACCATATGGCAGCAATCATACCCCATCTGCTCCCTGGATGGAATAGAAATTTCCTTGGCTCTCCCTGGTTTTACTGGCTTTTTGGCCTTGACCAAGGGGGATGGCAAGAGCGTAAGAGAAATATCAGGCAAGTGTTACACTGCAATCCTACGCTACGTGCTAGGATGAAGTTCACGGATCTGTGAGAGATACAATACGACTCACGTCTCGCACGTAATGTGGAGGAGCTATGGATATGCAGGGACTACGAGTACTTGTAGTGCGACCGCAGCCAGACGAGCAGTTAGCTACTTTCCTTCGCAACGACTACGTCTACACGGTGGAGACTTTGACCAGCTACGAGCAGGTATGGGAAGCTATCGACTACGCTCCGTCCCCATATGATGTCGTGCTCATCAATGAGGACATCCCCTTATTTGTGGGAGAGCCGCCGAAGCCCTTGGGCATTGACTTGATGCGAGCCATCAAAAGTCATCGCCCACAGACTGGCTGCATCATCTTGCGCGGGGGAAATTCGCCTTATGACCTTGATGCTGCCTTAGAAGCGGGGGCATTCCGCTACCTGCCGCAACCTGCTGACCCGAAAGAATTAGCCATTCTGATCCGCCACGCTGCGCGGCATCAAAAGCTGCAGAGCGACGCCCACTGGGCCGAGCAGGTTACCGCTCTGCAAAAGACGGCGCTGAACATCACTTCTTATACAGACCAGGAGCAATTACTCACGGCGATTGTCGAAGAGGCGGTCAAACTACTCCATGCCCAAAACGGTGGACTGTACAAGTATTATCCGGCGAGACATAAGGAACATCTTGAAATCATTGCCCATTATAAAAGGCGACAGAGTCTTGGAAAAATAGTAGAGATAGGCGAAGGTATTGCCGGGAAGCTTCTACTCCCAGACAGTCCAGATGTGCTCCACGCACGTGATTACAACGCATCGCTAGACAGAATACCCCGCTTTGTCGATAGTGCTTCTTCCCGCTCCATGATTGCTGTGCGGTTGAAATGGCAAGAAGCGATCATCGGGGTTTTATATGTCAATGATGCGGTGGGGAGGATATTCGATGCCAGCGAAATACGCTTGTTGCGGATGTTTGCCGATCATGCGGCCATTGCCCTGCATAATCGGGAACTTGCCCAACAAAACGAAAGAAAATTACAGCGCTTAGAAAAACTTTCCCACGCTACAACCGAGATTATGGGGAGTTTGGGCACAGCGACGTTGGATGAGCAGATGCAGATGATTGCCAGACATGCCGTGCAGATCCTGGATGCAGAGGTCTGCCGAGTGTTCCTACTCACACGGCCAGGCTGGCTCAGTGTCCGGGCCAGCTATGGAGATAAGGGAGGGCAGTTCATCCACGGTGAAGAGTATGCAATACGCAGCCAACACCGAGGTGGCATCACCAGCTACATCGCTGACCAGGGCGTCATCTTTCGGGCCCACGGGGTAGAACTTTGGGAGAACCCATACTCAGACGGGGTGCTCCCCGACCACTTGCCTTCCGGGTCACGCTATTCCCTATTAGCCATACCACTCAAGCATGAAGGGCGACTGATCGGCCTGTTGCGTATTGAAAACAAGAAAAACGAGCAAGGCTACGCCACACCAACGGTGGGCTTTCTCGACGAGGATGTGTGGAGTCTGAGCATCTTTGCCGAGACCGTGGTCACAGCGCTTCAAAACGCTGCCCTGATCAGAAAACAGGCGCTCCTCCTCCAGGCTATCGAGACCGTCTCCACGGCTGGCAACCCCACTGAAGGGCTACAACGATTCGCGGAAATGATGCCGACGTTGTTCGATCATACCTTCTGCCGCGTCTTGCTCATGGATGCAAGCGGGCAGACTTTACAAGCCAAAGCGGCGTATAGCAGTCTACATGCGGAACAGCTGCCGGGTTGGAAGCCTGGGATGAAGGCGCGTTCCAAGATCGTTGAGTGGGCCGACTGGGATAAAGTGTTGCGCAAAGATACCCCAACGGTCCTTTCATCCAGTAAAGAGCATCAAAGACCGATATTACAAAGATTTTCTGATGTCCTGGAATTGCCAATGCCGATACAGCAGCTGCTGCTGATCCCGCTCAAGATCGTCGGGGAAACGGTTGGCCTCCTCGAAGTGGGCGAAGTGCGCTACGGTGCACGCTATGGTTTTACCCAGGAACAGCAATCGCTGCTGAGCGCAGTGACCGCACAGATCACCTCATTGGTGAATCTCGTACGTTTACAAGAGATCACCGAACACCACCAGCAAACGGCGATAGCCATCGCTAAAGTGACGGCCCAGGAAGATCGGAATGTGATGCCGGCGATTGCCCAGGGCATCCTCGAAGCCGTCGGCTGTGATGCCGTCACTATGTACTCTTTTGACCAAAAAACGCGCAAACTCTCCTATCCGCCAGCCGTCGCTGGAGTACGACATCCAGAACGCTTAAGGCCCTGCCCCGATGTTGCTGCCAATCCTCGACTCTTCCATGTGCTTTTCCGCGATGATCCATACTGCGTCGCACGCATTATGGATGATGCAATCTTTCAGCATTCCGATTTCGCGCGCGCAGAAGGCATCCAAGCGTGTATCGCCATGCCCTTACAAGCGGCAGGGCAACGTGTGGGGGTAATGTTTGTCAACTACCGCAGGCCGCAGCCATTCACCGACGCGCTGGTGGCGAACCTGCGACTGTTTGCCGAGCAAGCCGCGGTGGCGCTCCGCAATATGCAACTGCATACACGCGCCGAGAAACAGCGCGCCATGCTCGAAGCCACACAACGAGCCAGCCATGCTGTGAATAGTGCCCTGGATCTGGTCCTCGACCAGATTGCCGAACAAGCCTGGCATGCGACCAACGAGCGTGACCCGCACAGTGGCTTTGCCAGTATCTGGTTAGTCAAGGAACTACAAGCAGACTTACGCACGGCCTACCCCCAGGAAAATTTCAAGACGACACATATGTTGCGGCAGCGTCCAGATGGAGTGGGACCGAAGATCGTGCAAGATATTGGTGTGGGCATTATTGGGAGAACGATACGCACTAGGGAGGCCCAGTTCGTCGAAGACGTCACCGACGATAAAGAGTATCTCCCAGCCCATAGAGGTACTCGTTCCGAGTTTACCATGCCCATCAAGATTGGCGATGCGGTGGTTGGGGTCATTAACGTCGAATATTTTTACCTCAAAACCTTTGATGAAGATGACCAGAGAGCGCTGGAAGCGTTGGCGATGCATGCCAGTACCGCGCTGCGAAACGCCGGACGAGATGCGGAGTTACGACATACGCAGGCACTGGTGTCGGCCCGCACGGCCCTGGCCTGGATGGGCATGGCCAGTGCCACAGCGCTGCATAGCATCAACATCAAGACCAGCACCGTTCTCGATTTGGTAGGGCTAGCACGGCGCGATCTCAGAGCCAGCAAACCTATTATAGCCCTTGAAAAGCGACTGGATGCCATTGCTGAGGCGACGAAGAACATGCAGGAGACGCCAATTACGGCTCTGTCCTCGACCGGTACGGATGTAACGCTGGTGCCTATCAACGCCTTAGTGCGGGAGCGTCTCGACCAACTCTGGCAACAAGAGCGGTATCAGGAGGTGGCATTACAGAAAAAGTCTCTCTGCGGCGCCTCTCTGTTTGTACGAGCCAATCCCGAATGGCTGAAGAAAGCGCTGACCATTCCCATTGATAACGCGGTGCGCGCTATGGAGGAGTCTGTGGCGAAGCGCCTGACCGTCGCCACCTGCGTGCAGGGCAACTATGTAGAAATTCATGTGCAGGACACCGGGTCTGGTATTCCTCAAGCCATCAAGCCGCTGCTGCTGCACGGGCCTGTGGCTAAATTGCCAGGCATGCCTGGTATGGGGATGGGGCTGCTGATGGCACAGACCATTGTGCAAGCCTATGAAGGCAGTCTGGACATCAGAGACACCGGGCCACACGGTACCACACTGGTCATCCGGCTGCCGCTGGTCACTGAGTGCATCAGCTAAGAGCCTATCTCAGTAGGGGCGACCGGCCGGTCGCCCCTACGACGCGGACGGGCGCATTGGATTTGGGGGCGAGCCTTGTGGTGGCCTACCGGGATAGGCTCTAAAAAGGGGGAGTCGGAGTGCAGACGAGCTTTCTCGTCATTAGTGATGGGCGGGATATGACGTGGCTGCAGGCAGCCTTCACCACGCTGGGTTCTTTGGAGGTGATGTCTGCGGAGGCAGCCCGCAGTTGTCAGACTCTGCAACGCTACGTGCTGATCATCATCGATACCACCTCGGTGCCGGAGTACGTACCGTTGATTGTCAACTTGCGGCAGCACGCGCCAGCCGCGCAGGTCATCGTGGTCGCCGCCTCACCGAGCTGGCCCTCGGCACGGGAGGCCTTGCGTGCTGGTGCGGCGGATTATCTCAGCACATCCATGCGTCCACGTGACTTCATAGCGGCCCTGGTTGCCATACTGGCACGACCTGTCCACACGCCGGGCTCTCACCTCCAGCATGCCCGGGAAGTACCGAAGGAGACAACATGAAGGCACGAGGCCGCATTCTCTTTGCCGACAACGACGCGGTGTTTCGCTCCACGCGAGCGGAATATCTCCAGGACGACTACGAGGTCTTGGAAGCGGGCAGTGTGCAGGAAGCCAGGCAACACTTGCACGACAGTCACGTGCATCTGGCCATTCTGGATATCCGGCTGACCAATGATGATGACGACCACGATCTCAGCGGTTTGCTCCTCGCCAAGGACGCCGCCTATCGGGCGGTGCCGAAAATTATGCTCACGGGGCACCCGTCGGTTGACACATTGCGGGAAGCCTTACGCGATGTGCGCACCGGCATACCCTCAGCAGTCGATTACCTGGACAAAAAAGAAGGTGCGGAGGCGCTGGTGCAGACAGTGGCGGCCTCATTTGCCAACCATGTCCGTCTCAACCTGGCTCTCAGCATCAGCATCGACGAACGGCAACCGCTGTCCCTACTGTCCCTGGTGACGCTGATCACTCCGGTGCTGGAGGAAGCGCGCCTGCAGCAGCGGACCGACGAACTGGCAGACGTCTTGCGCCGCGTGTTCTATACCCAGACTCACATCCGTCTGGACCGCCTGTTGTGGAAGCGTAGCGGACGGGTGGCACTGCGCGTCCTGGCCTTTCAGGAGGGCGCAGTGCCCGAGGCCTTTGTCGTGGTGTGCGGCAGCAGCGCGGCTATGGCCAGCGAAGCGCTGCGCTATGCCGATGGCGTACCAAAGGCCATGGACGGGGCGGGCACGGTGCTGAGCACCAGGGCTGAAACGGTGCATCTGGCGGCACAGGCCTATCAGTTGGCGGATACGGCCCTGGAACACACGCAGTCGCTGCTGGAGGTGTATCAGCGGGCACCGGAGAAAGTCTTTAACACAGCGCTGGAGCATCTCGTGCAACACACGCTCAGGCGCTGGCATCAGGACAAGCGTGTGCGCGTCGAGCCGCCGCAGTTCGATACCCTGTACCGCGAGCGTCTGGGCTGGGACGCCGCCCGCGCTACGATGGATGGCGCCGCTGCCGTTGTGCAGGCGCTGGCGCAGCAGCTCCCGACTCTGGGTATGGTGGTCGAGTACGCCACTCAGACATGGCACATCCGGCTGGGCGGGCATACCTGGTCGGGCCCCAATCCGCTGCTGGTGCTCCAGCAGCCCCTCGTATTGCCCCAACCCGTGCTGCTGAGCAATACGCCTGGGACACTCAGCGGCGATAACATCCTGACGGATGCCACAGGGCGTACCTGGCTCACGGATTTTGCCGATGCCGGGCTGGCGCCGCAGGTGTGGCCGGTCGTTGCCCTGGAAGCGGCGATTCGCTTTGATTGGGTGGAGAGCCACGATCTGCAGGCCTTGCAGAGCCTGGAGCGCTGCCTGGGAGAGCAGGCGTTTGACCAACTGGATGGGCATGATCTCAACCCTGCCTTGCGCAAAGCCCTGCGCGCCATCCAGACCGTGCGACGGCTTGCCAGGCCCATGCTCGACGGCGATCCGGTGCCCTACCAATACGGACTGCTGTACCAGGTGCTGCATCGCCTGCTGGCCTGCCAACCGACCGGGCCATGGAGCAGCAGTGAGTTGGCGCGCTATGGTCAGGTGTTGCTGGCGGCGGCGTGGCTGTATCATACCCTCCAGGGCGCCACGCCGGGTGCGGCGGCACCAGCAGCGCCAGCGGAGGCGGGACTGCGGATTGACGCGGCCAATCGACGCGTCTTGGTGCATGGCGTCCCTGTGCCAGTGCCTGCCCAAAGCTACGAGCTGCTGTACTACATGTACACGCGGGCTGGCCAGCTCTGCACGCGACGTCAACTGATGGAAGAGGCCCTCAAAGAGCCGCGGTATGACGAGGAGGATACCAGTCAGGTGAATCGCTTGAACGCGGCCATTCGGCGCTTACGGGAGCGTATTGAGGCGCAGCCCGGTCAACCGCGCTACTTACACACGGAAGCGGGGCATGGCTATCGGCTGGAGCGCCAGTAGGCCCAATCCGTGGCACGGCATAACGGCTGCCACCGTGCAGGTCTCCTGCCTGCCGTGGCCATGTCGCTCCTGTGGCTGGTCTTGAGGGCGCCGCTGGTGCGACGACATGCTCCCAGCTACCAGACGAGGCACGAGTGGCGTATACTGTGACACCTGTGCACCGCTGCGCCGCCATACCCCTATGATATGCTGACCAGGCGCTTTCTCCCCGCCAACCTGGTGGGGCCTAAGGAGGTTGCCGCATGCTCCGTCCCACAGCCCTCGATCACCTCGCCCTCAAAGTCACCGATATGGACCAATCCTTGCATTTTTACCATGAGGTCCTCGGTCTCGATCTCCTGCGCACGGCTGGCCCCAATGCCGAAGGCGGCCGCTCGGCAGTCCTGCAGGCCGGGGCACAAAAAATTGACCTGTTTTCGCGGCCGGACTTCGTCTCAGCCGATAAAGACCGGCCCGTGGGCATGGACCACCTGTGCCTGCTTATGGACAGCCCCTCCATGGAGCAACTCATGACGGACTTACAGCAGGCTCAGGTGGACATTGGTTGGGGTCCGGTCCAACGTCATGGCACGGTGTCCGTCTATGTGTATGATCCCGATGGCGTGCACGTCGAACTCCGCATCATACAGGAGCATATAGTATGAAACGTAGCACTTCACACATTCTGACCACCCATACCGGCAGTCTACCGCGTTCGTTGTCACTCCAGGAGCTGTTACACCAGCGCGAAGAGCGGCAGGCCTATGATCAGGCCGCCTTCGATACCAGTGTGCGCCGTGCTGTGGCCGATATTGTCCAGCGGCAAGTGGCCATTGGTCTCGACGTGGTCAATGACGGCGAGCAGGGCCGTTCGCAATACGCCGCTTACGTCAAAGAGCGCCTGGCCGGCTTTGAGGGCGAGCGGGCGGTCCGCGCCCGGCCGCGCCTGGGGGAGAGCGATTTCCCCGACTTTGTGGCGACGCATCTCAGTTCCACGGCGCTGCCGCAACCGGCTTGTACGGGGCCGATTGCCTGGAAGGACTGGGATGCAGTGCAACACGACATCGACACGCTCAAAGCTGCCACCGCGACCCAGCAGGTCGAAGAAGTGTTTATGACCGCGGCCTCGCCGGGGGTGATCGCCAACTTTCTGCCAAACGAGCACTACGCCTCCGAGGAAGCCTATCTCCGGGCTCTGGCCGCCGTGATGCAGCGCGAGTACCAGGCCATTGTGCAGGCCGGTTTCCTGTTGCAAATCGATTGCCCGGATCTGGCCATGACCCGCGTCACCCAGTTTGCCGATCTGACGGTGGCGCAGTTCGTGGACGTGGTGGCGCTGCACATCGAGGTGCTCAACTCGGCGCTCGAGGGCCTACCGCCGGAGCGCATGCGGCTGCACCTGTGCTGGGGCAATTACGAGGGGCCACATCATTACGACGTACCGCTGCGGGACATTGTGGGCGAGGTGCTCAAAGCGCGTCCAGTGGGCCTCTCGTTTGAAGGGGCCAATCCACGCCATGCCCATGAGTGGAAGGTCTGGCAGGAGGTGCGCTTACCAGATGAAAAAGTGCTGATTCCCGGTGTGTTGGATAGCACGACCAACTTTATCGAGCACCCCGAGCTGGTGGCGCAGCGCATTCAGCGCTACGCGGAAATCGTCGGACGCGAGCGCGTCATTGCCGGGACAGACTGCGGCTTTGGCACCTCAGCGTGGGGCCGTAAGGTGTCCACGGAGATTGCCTGGGCTAAGTTGCAATCCATGGTCGAAGGCGCCCGTCTGGCGTCGCAGGCGCTGTGGTAACGCGACACCGCGGCTCATGGACATACCCTGGCAACCCACAACCCTACGCCTCCCCATCGTCACGTATTGGGACGGGACGCCCTGCGCTGATCCACGTCTGCATGGGGAGGTCACCCTGCGTGCCGAGAGTGCCGGGCTGCGCCTCACCGCCTCCTTGCCGCATCAGGTCACCCCGCGTGTCCCGACAGCGCCGCCCTCTACCCGGGTGGCCAACTTGTGGGAATACGATGTAGTAGAATGTTTTTTGGTGGGACCAGAGACCTATCTCGAAGTCGAACTCGGGGCTGGGGGGCATTTCCTGGTGCTCGATTTCACCGCGCCGCGGGTGCGTCGTCAGGGCTACGAAGCCTTTGTGCCCGAGATGCTCTTTGAGGCGCACCACGCCGCCGGCACGGCATGGTGGATGAGTCTGCTCCTACCGTGGAGCATGCTGCCCAAGCCGCTGATCGGGGTGAATGCCTATGTCAGCAGTGGCACGCAGTATCTGTGCTATCATCCACTGCCCGGGCCGCAGCCGGACTTCCATCAACCGGCGCGTTTTCCCCAGGTGCGGCTGCCGCGGAGGCCCTAGATGACGTCCCCAGAACGCATGGCGCAGCATTTTGCCCTGCCCCCGGTGCGCACGGTGCAGCCCGTGGGCAGCGGACTTACGCACCAGACCTACCGTGTCATCACGACTGCCGGGGATTTTGTGCTGCAGCGTCTGCACACCGCCATTCCCGATGCTGCGCTCACTGACATGCGCGTGGTCACCAACTATCTCGCCTCCTGCGGTTTGCTGGTGCCGTCGTTGCGTTTGGCACCCGATGGCGCGCCCTATGCCCGTGATAAGCAGGGCCAGCGCTGGCGCGTGTATCCCTGGCTGCCAGGGCAGGTGCTGGAAGCCGTGCCCCATGCGGCGCTGGCGCACGAGGCCGGACGCCTGGTGGGGCAGATGCATCGGCACCTGGCCGTGCTCGACTACACGCCGCAAGGCAGCGTGCCCCACTTCCACGACACGGCGTTTATTGTGGCGGAGCTGCACAGCGTGCACGACCAGTTACCAGCGGACACACGGGCTATGGCTGCCGATCTCCTGGCCACATTACCCGCCTTGATCGATACTGAGGCCCCCCAGCAGCTCATCCACGGGGATCTGAAAATCTCCAATCTCCTCTTCAATGACGCGGGCCAGGCCGTTGGACTGCTTGATTTCGATACCGTGCTACGTCAGGCCCGCGCCATCGACTTGGGGGATGCCTTGCGTTCCTGGTGTAACCGCACCACGGAAGATGATCCGCAAGCGTGCTTCGATAGGACATTCCACATGGCGGCAGTCAACGGATATGCCGAAGGGATGCAGAGAGGGCTTCGTCCTGCTGAGCAGGACAACTATCTGCGCGCCACCAGGCAGATCACCGGCGCATTAGCCGCGCGGTTTCTCATTGATGTGGTACGTGATAGCTACTTTGGCTTTGACGCAACACGCTACCCGTCGCGTCGAGCCCACAACCTAGCCCGCGCCCGGGCGCAGTATCATCTGGCGCAGACGATTCCCGCGTCTGTCGTGATGGGGGCTCTCTAGTACATATCCACAGGAGTGCTTGGGCAGTCCCTGGGAGTGCGGGTGTCCCGCCCGCCTGCGGAGCGGCAAGATGGCCGCGCTCCTAGGCAGGGAACCGTTCAGGTTGTGCAGATGGGGATATGGTAAGGGGTACAAGCTGGCCGGCCAGAGCTTTTCGCTCTTGATGTCCTCCGGCGACATGGCGGCGAGTGTGTCCCACGTCATGTGCACGCTGGCCATTGTCCGCTGTTCATGGCGTCTGAGCGCCGGCGTTAGGCACAGCCACGGTGCGGCACGTCGGGCTGCTCCTCTCGTGACGGGAGTACATTGCCCAGCCACGGAGGAGGGGATGCCGCAGACCAATCGGAGCCCGCCGTCTCAGGGCATCCCAGGAGAGGCGACCGGCCAGTCGCCCCGACGACGCGGGCGGGCCATGGGCTTGCAGACGGGCTCAACAGCCTCGCGGAGTCAAGCCCACCCATATGGCGCGTGTGACGGCTGGTCAGCCGCGGCCGCACCGTAGCGAGCGCGAGCCGTTTATGGCTTGTCCTGGAAAATGCCAATACTCGCGGTAAAGCCATGTAAAAAATTGCTCGTCCCAATGGGGCCAATTTCGCCATTGCAAAAGAAGCCCGCCATGGGAATGGCCCCCGTGGTGGCCGTCACCACCCCGCTATCATAATCCGGCTCGCCGTAGAGATGCGCTCCACGGCCATTGCAGGAAAAGAGCAGTGCCCCACGAGCGGGTTGGGCCGCCAACGTCGGAGACAATGTGTCCATTAAGGCATGCAGGTCTTCCCGGGCCGTCGTGGCATCACGCACGTGCAGCTGCACCGTTTGCCCAGGACGAAAGGTATCGCCCACCGCAATGGCGCCACTCTCCGGGTCGGCGCCTAAGAACGTGCGAATTAGGAAGTCACCACGGCTGAATTCGTCCTTGTATTCATCAATGACGCGCCCCATGAGCAAGGCGGTGCGGGCTAATTCCTGCTCGGCAGACGGCAGGGCGCTGAGCGTCTCACGCACCGTGGGTAAGGCCGCCCGGCCGCTGAGTTCGTAGATCACCTGCTCTTCGCAGCGGGTGATCACAAACGGCTGGGCAATGGGCTTGCAGCCTTGGGACACCACGGTCTGCAGCACAAAATTGCCGGTGAGGGCCACGCCAACAGCGCCGTGCACCACTTCGCCATTGAGAAACAGCGCGCAACTGTTCTGCGATTGGCCACCACTGGCCAGCCCGCCCAGAACCGGGCGCTGCGGGTAGGTACTGTTGAACATGTTGAGCAGCTTCTGGGGGTCAATCATAAAGGGGTCGGGGAGCAGCAGAAACGTGGGCTCGTCGTCCAGCGTCACGCCCAGGCGATTCTGCCAGTAGGCCTCGGACCACTCTTCTTCCAGATCGGGTTGTTCGATGTGAAAGGCCGAGATGTTGACGCCCGGTAAGTAGCCCGCCATCACGGCGAGGGCTGGTTTATTCTCCACTTCATGACGGTCGCCAATCACTCCACCACCCGTACACCCGATCAAGGTGTGGCTGGCGCAACGCTCCTGAATCGTATGTAACAGGCGCGGAAACGCTTTGAGATGATGGGGCGAGGCAAACACAAAACTGAGATGGGCTTGCTGTTCGGGTAACCGCGTCATCACCTGGTCGAGCACCTCGGCCACCGCGGCTTCTGTCTGCACTTCACGTGAGAGCGCGCTTGCAAATTGCATCATCATTCTCCTTGGCTAGAAGGCGCAGGAGCCTCAGGACTCCATGCCCTGGGTCATTGTTAGAGGGTAGTCTACTCGCCTCGCGCCTGACATGCAATCTGGGCCTGAGCCTGCTGTGCCGGTGCTGTCGGACCATCGGCACAGCAGAACCCACTTAATCCTCTAAGGTAGTGATGTCCCCTGGTTCCAGCCCCAACTCATTGGCCTTGAGCAGACGGCGCATGATCTTGCCACTGCGTGTCTTGGGCAGTTTGTCCACAAAGTCAATCTCACTGGGCTGGGCAATCGGACCCAGGTCATGGCGTACGTGCTGCTGCAACGTCTGTCGCATCTCTCCCGAGGCCTCAAAGCCCACGCGCAGTGTCACGAAGGCTTTGATGGACTCCCCTTTGAGCGCATCCGGCTTACCAATCACCGCCGCTTCGGCGACCGCCGGATGACTCACCAGTGAGCTTTCCACTTCGGCCGTACCAATGCGGTGGCCGGCGACATTCATCACGTCGTCGGCGCGGCCCACGACCATAAAATAGCCATCGGCATCTTTGATGGCCACGTCCCCGGTGAGATAACAGCCCGGAATACGGCCCCAGTCATGTTCATAGCGCTCAGGATCACCGTAGACAGTGCGGAAAAAATGCGGAAATGGCCGCTTGAGCACCAGCAAGCCGCCCTGACCGGCAGCCACGGGGTTGCCCTGTAAATCGACCACATCGGCCACCACGCCGGGCAGAGGTTTGCCCACCTTGCCCGGGCGCGAATCCAGGCACAGGGGCGTGGCCAAACAGGGGCCGCCAGTCTCGGTCTGCCACCAGTTATCTGTCACATAGCCCCAGGCACCAGCTCCAACGAGGTATTGGTGTGCCCAACGCCAGGCTTCTGGGTTGAGGGGCTCGCCGGCGCAGGTGAGATAGCGCAGGCTGGTGAGATTGTACTTTTGGGGATACGCGGGACCATAGCGCATAAACAGGCGGATCGCGGTCGGGGCGGTGAACATCACCGAGACGCCATGCTGCTCGACGATGCTCCAGATAATGCCTGGATTGGGTGTATCCGGCGCGCCCTCGCGGAACACCGTGGTCGCCCCCGCTACCAGCGGCGCATAGACGATATAGCTATGGCCGACCACCCAGCCAATGTCGGAGGTACAGAAGAATACATCCTCGTCACGGATGTCCCAGAAGGTTTGCATGTGATAATACGTCCCCACCATATACCCGCCATGCACGTGGAGCACGCCCTTCGGTTTGCCTGTCGTGCCGCTGGTGTACAGGATGTACAGTGGATCTTCCGCCTCCATGACTTCCGGGGCACACTCGATACTCTGCTGGTCCACCAGTGCGTGAAAATCCACCTCACGCAGGTCGCGGAGGGTGCCCTGCGGCGTCTGGCGGCGATGCACCAGCACATGCTCGACATAGGCGAGCCCGCCGACGGCCTCTTCGGTAATCGACTGCAGATCTACGGCGCGCCCACGGCGATAGGTCACATCCGAGGTCAGCACGACTTTGGCCTGCGCGTCTTCAATGCGGCTGCGCAGGGCACCAGCGCTGAACCCGGCATACACCACACTGTGGATGGCGCCAATACGGGCACAGGCCAGCATAGCGGTGACGCCTTCGATGGTCAGCGGCATGTAGATGACCACACGATCGCCTTTTCCTACACCCAGCGACTTCAGCGCGTTGGCCACGCGGTTGACGCGGCGCAGGAGCTGCCCGTAGGATACGGTGACTTCGCTGCCGTCCTCGCCGATCCAGACAAACGCCACTTTATTCTTGCGCCAGGAGTTGGCGTGCCGGTCCAGGGCATTGACCGTGATGTTACACTGCGCGCCGATAAACCAGCGAAAGCGTGGATAGTCCCACTCAAACACGCTATCCCAGGGGCGAAACCACTCCAGCTCTCTGGCCACTTTGGCCCAAAAGGCTTCATTGTGTTCGATAGAATAGCGATGCGTTGCCTCCAGATCCTGCATGCGTGCGGCGCGGCGCAGGGCGGCGGGCGGGGTAATCACCTCGTCACTACGGCTGAGACTTTCCAGATGACTTGCGTCTGCCATGGGATGCTCCCTGGTGGTGGCCTACAGGTATCGTCGGTGTGCGTGGTGTGAGTTCTAGCGCCCTGAGCGCCAGACGTCAAGGGGCAGCGGCTCTGGGGCGCGATCTTCGGTTGGAGGGACACGACGACTCGATGCTATAATTGGGTGCACTCTCTCGGTATCTCACAAGCTCTACAAAGGAGGAAAAATGACCAGAAAGCCGTGGCTGCGCCTGCTCTACGGTCTCCTGTTGACGTTGCCCATGACGCTCCACGCTGACAGCGGGGGAGCGGGTGGCGGGAGTAACCCCATGGATGCCTCCACAGGGCAAGTGCAGGCAGAGTACGAGGCTGGGTATCGTGCCCTGAAAGCCGGCGATTACAAAAAAGCCATCAAGTCGTTCGAGCAAGTCTTAAAAGACAATCCGTCCCATGCTATGGCCTATAGCAACATGGGGTTTGCCCATCGCAAGTTGGGGCAGTACGACCGCGCCATTACGCTGTACCACAAGGCGCTGGCGCTGGAACCGAATCTGGCCGAAGCGCATGAATATATTGGGGAGGCGTATCTAGGCGTAGGCAAAGTCAGCGAAGCTGAGAAGCATCTGGTGATTCTCGAGAAACTTGATGCCAAGATGGCAGAAGAGCTGCGCCAGGAGATTGCCCGTCACAAGCGTTCCTAGTGCCTATCCACAGAAGTACTTGGGCAATCCCTGGGAGCGCGGGCGTCCCGCCCGCCTGCGGAGCGGGTAAGAGGCCCGTGCTCCCAGGCAGAGGCTTTGCACACGAGGAGCTGTGGCAGTGCACTAGACCGCCTGGGTGCCCCTCTGTGCGCGCGAGGGGGCACACGGCAGCAGAGAATCTCAGTTCCCCACCAGCGCAGGCTCGGGCAGTTCGAGCCCGCAGAACTCTTCGTAATTGAGCAACGCCGTAATGCTCGGATTGGCCCCGCACAGCGGGCAATGTGGGTCGCGCCGGATACGAATTTCGCGGAACCGCATGGCCAGCGAATCATACATCAGTAGACGACCCATCAAGGTCTCACCCTTCCCCAGGATGAGTTTCACCGTTTCCGTCGCTTGTATCACACCAATGACCCCGGGTAAAACTCCCAGGACGCCGGCCTCGCTTCACGACGGCACCATACCTGGCGGGGGTGGGGTGGGAAAGAGGCAACGGTAGCATGGCCCGGCATGCGGCGTAAACACGCTGGCTTGCCCCTCAAATTGAAAAATGCTGCCATGCACCACGGTCTTGCCGGCGAAAAACGCCCCGTCGTTGACGAGGTAGCGCGTGGGAAAATTGTCGCAGCCGTCAATAATGACGTCGTAATCCTGAAAAATGCGCTGGACGTTGTCCACTGTCAGACGCTCATTGTGCAGCCGCACCTGCACGTCTGGGTTGAGGGCATTGATCGTTTGCTTGGCGGATTCGGTCTTGAGCATGCCGACGGTGTTGGTGTTATGCAACACCTGCCGTTGCAGGTTGGAGAGATCCACCACATCGGCATCGACAATCCCTAGCGTCCCCACACCCGCTGCAGCCAGGTACAGACCCGTGGGGGAGCCCAGCCCGCCCGCCCCAACTAGCAAGACCTTGGCGTCGAGCAGCTTGCCCTGGCCCTGCTCGCCTACCTGGCTGAGCAGAAAATGCCGACTATAGCGCTCCAACTGCTCGGCGCTCAGTTGCCGATCGCGCACCACGGCGTACCCGGCGTCTTTCCAGCGCGTGATGCCCCCCGCCATGGAGGAGACGTGTTCGTAGCCCATGGAACGCAGGACTTGAGCGGCCAGGAGGGAGCGCGCCCCGCCGGCACAATAGACCACCACCTCTTTCGCGGTGTTGGGGATGTGGCCCGCGGCTTGAAATTCCAGGAAACCGCGTGGAATGGCGAGAGCCCCGTCAATATACCCGGCGCGTACTTCGTCTTTCTCGCGCACATCCAGTAAAACGAACTCGTCGCCACGCTTGCGACGCGCCTCCACCTCTTCGGCGCTGACTTCTGGGATCTCCCGACGCGCCTCCTCGAGGAAATCTTGTTGTGTCTTTGGCATGCTGTACTACTTTCTAAAGAGTGCACACCAGTGCTCTCTTGGTAGTTCCTGCTTCATACAATACAGTTTCACGGAACCACGCGTCCCGTCAGCGCTGCACTGTCCACAGGCGTCACTTCCCCTGAAGCCCAGGGTTGTATGGAGATGACGCGCGGCATGGAGGCCGCAGTCTTCCGTGTGACCGCAGGCCGCGCCCTGCAACACCAACGAGCGGGCCAGCCGTGTGCTGCACTGGTGCCGCCCATCGGTGCGCCTGGCAGTAAACCTGACATGCGTCCTGCTGCGCCACGCCTGCGCCTTGTGCCAGTGCGCCGAGCCGTGGGCGCAACGCGTCAGAGGTGGTGAAACGGTTGTGGGTTGGCGTCCTGGTGCACGTCCTCGCCCCAGGGATAGCGCCCGTGTTTGGCGGCATTCCACTGGCGCGTGAGCGGGGCCGCTGTCGGGTGTTGGCCCTGGCGATACGGCTTCTGCCAGTGAGCCCACGCCCAGTGAGGCATCGTGGCGTGACGCTCTACCATGCCGGACGTAGGCGGCGTCTATCGTGCTGCATATTGTAGAACATCGACACGAATCGTCGCAAGGGCTGCCACGACCTCGTAACCCTACTCAAGGCGGCGACGCCCCCATCACTGGCACACCACAGACGACGTCTCGGCGCCCTCCCTGCACGGGTAGCCGCCGCGTCGCCCCTGGGCGTGGGGGTGCCCTGCGTCCGTGGGCGTGGGGGACACCATTTACGCCCTGGGCTGCTGCCGCTTGCTGAGCCAGGAGGCACACACGCCGGCCAGGAACGCCAGATGACTCGAGAGATAATAGCAGGCGAATGTCGGGGAGGCGCACCGTCGCACGTCGGCCCGCCACTCCCATCGGCGGCGAAATAATGTCGGACACCGCTGGAAGGCGTACGCATAACCCTGGCCATGCCAAAATTTTCGCCGCAGGATATGAGCCAAGCGCTGCGGATAGTGATGCAGAATACGGACCTCAGGCAAGAACACAATCTGCACACCGGCGGCAGCCAGACGATAGCCAAACTCGACATCTTCGGCGGACACGAGATCTTCGGCAAAGCCGCCCAGAGACAGAAGCAGGTCTGGACGGGCCACGAAATTCATGCCGTTTAAGCCCCAGACACTATCTGTCCCTATGTAACGGGCGAGGACGCGTTGATCGATTTCCGCTTCGTGGCACGCCCAACATGAGCCTCCAGGCAACGGCGCAAAGTTCAGCTGGAAACAGGAAACGCTGGGGATCCAGCCTACCATGGCGTGTTCTAGCTGTACGAAATACTCCGATGGAAACACGGTGTCGGAGTCGGCGCTGTGCAGCCACTCGGTGGTAACGGCCCGCAGGCCGGCATTGCGCAGTTGGCCTAGTGTCGTGGCGTGGCAACAGACCGCTGTGCGTATGGGAATCGGAAACCGGGGGAAGGCGGCCTGGAGGAGCCCACTAATGGCGGGAATATCCTGAGTGATGACCAGCACTTCTACCGGATACATGGCGCTACGTTGCGCCGCGGCGACACTGGCCAACTGCGCTTGTACCATCGCTTCGCGACCACTATGTACGGGAATCAGCAGAGTCGAACCTGGTCGTCGGGGTGCGGCAGGTGCAGGCATCGTGTCACTCCGTCTCGCAGTATGGGGGCTCAGACGCCATGGGTCGCCGTGGAGCGCTGCCAATGGGCGGCGAGGGCGCGCACGTAGGGCGGACGCAGCAGGCGGAAGTGCGTGCCTTCAACCACATGTGTCACCACGGAACCAGTCGTATAGTCACGTCCATCAAGCCGGGTAGCCCCGAGTGCGTGCCCCAGGAGCGGCTCATTGGCCTGATAGAGCTGTAGCGGTGCGCTCAAACGTGGGGGGTGATACGCGTGCAGCAACGTGGTGTGCGTCAGGGACAGGTGGAGTTGCTGCCGGAGTACCTCACGCAGGCCGCTCGTGGCCATCTGCTGCCTGGCTAACCAGTCGCATAAGGTGTCAATGGCCTCATGAGGCGGGAGCGAGCGCAACAGCCCTGGCACGGTTGACGTCTCAAGCGCTGCTTCCCACAGCGGACGCCATTCGGGATAGTCTTCTTCTAAGGCACTACGCAGCATAAAGAGGAGATCGCTCAACGTCACACGCTCCAGGGCGTCTGAGGCGTCCCGGACGGCATAGGTATCGATGAGCGTCACACTCTGGATCCGCGCCCCTTGTTGCTCCAGCGCCGCCGCCAGGGCTAAGGCGAACACCCCCCCCGAGGAAAATCCAAGGAGGACGTACGGTCACTGGGGGTCGTGCTGCCGCATGGCCTGCGTATAGGCCAAAGCCAAGGCGGGCAGTGTGGGATGCTCGGTAGCCGGGGCCGCCAGCGCACACGAGCGCAGGCCGTAGACAGCCCAGGATGACGCCAGGTGTGCGGCCAAGTGAGTATACCAGTAGATCTGGCCACCGACAGGATGGACGCAAAACAGGGTGGGTTGGGCCACACGCACCTGCAACGGTACGAGTGGGGAAGGCGCCACGGCTGGCACGGAGGCCTCGGCATGGTGAGGCGCTGCCGGTTCGAGACGCCGGGCGAGTTGTGCGATGGTTGGCGCGTCAAAGAGCAGTGTTCCTGGGGCTTCGACGTGCAAGGTGTCTTGGATGCGTCCCATTACTTGCACCGCGAGCAGTGAATGGCCCCCGAGAGCAAAAAAATCCTCGTTGACGCCAATGGGCTGTTGCTGGAGGATGTCCTCCCAGAGGCGCACGAGGGTATGCTCCAGCGGCGTGCTGGGAGCCACAAGGTGCCGGGCAGGATCGTCCTGTGTTGGCGGAGGTGCTGGGAGATGCTGGCGATCCACCTTGCCCGTGGCCAGGCGTGGGAAGTGCTCCAGACACACCAAGACCGTCGGCCGCATGAACGTCGGCAGGTGCGCGCTGACCAGACGCCGCAAGTCGGGGAGGAAGGTGGCCGCCTGGGGCGGCGTCGGGATGACATAGGCGACGAGGCGCGGCTCGCCTGGCCCCTCATCCCAGAGGCGCACCACGACCTCGTGCAACGCCGGATGTTGCCGCAGCACGGCTTCGATTTCTTCCACTTCGATGCGCACGCCACGCAGTTTGATCTGCTGATCCAGGCGCCCGAGAAACTCTATATTGCTATCGGGGAGCCAGCGCGCCAGGTCGCCAGTACGGTACAGGCGCTCCCCAGGTTGGTACGGATGCGGCACAAATTTTTCTGCCGTCAAGGCGGCGTCCTGCCAATAGCCCCGCGCCAGACCGACGCCACTGAGGCACAACTCCCCAGCCACGCCAATGGGGACGCAGGCCAGATGGCGATCGACAATATACACCTGCATATTCGCCAGCGGTGTGCCAATGGGCATCGTTGTCTGGCGTGTTGGGTCGTACTGCCTGAGGTCATAGCACGTCGCGCACACCGTGCCTTCGGTCGGGCCATAGCCGTTGGTGACCATGGTAGTCTGGCACAAGCGCTCGACGTCGCGCCAGGCCAAGGTTTCGCCACCGCTGAGGATGAGACGCACGTGTGGCAGCGGCGCGTGCAGAGCATTCCAGCGCGCCAGGACGGCCGGGATTGCGCCCAAGACGGTAATCTGCTGCCGGGCCAGCAGGGCCAGGAACGTCTCGTCTGTGGCCAGATCTTCTGGCTGGGGCAACACCAGCGCGCCGCCAACAGTGAGGATAGGGAAGAGCTCATTGACCAAGACATCAAAACTCAGGGACGCTTGTTGCAACACACGGTCGGTGGCGGTGAGGTGATAGGTGTCGACAAAGGAGGTCACGACATTGATCACACTGCGGTGCTCAATCATCACCCCCTTGGGCACGCCGCTCGATCCCGAGGTATAGAGCACGTAGACTAGGTGCTGCGCCTGCACGCCACTGGAGCAATCAGTGTCCGGGCCCGCGTGGTCGGTCTCCAGATCCACCAGCGGACACGACAGCGCAGGCAGGCGCGGTTGCAGGTGTGACTGCGTGAGGAGCACGGCAGGGCGCACATCCGCCAGCATGCTGGCGAGGCGGGCCATGGGCAGGGTGGGATCCAGGGGCACATAGGCGCCGCCGGCTTTGAGGATGGCGAGCAGGCCGATCACCATGGCGGACGAACGCTCACTACACAGCCCGACGCGCTCCTCTGGCCCCACGCCCAGGGTGCGCAGATGATGCGCCAGACGATTGGCACGTTGGTTGAGCTCCTGATACGTCAGGGTGTGCGTCGCGGTGATCAGTGCCACGGCGTGCGGGGTGCGCGCCACCTGGGCTTCGACCAACGCATGCACCCCGGCGACTTGTGGGAGGGCCGGGGTGTCCGGGGCCTGCCCCATGACCAGGAGCTGTTGCAGTTCGGACGCCGGGAGAAGCGCCAGCTCAGAGAGCCGCTGTTCTGGGTGCGCCACGATACTGTGCAGGAGCGTCTGCCACTGCGCCGCGAGGCGTGCGACGGTCGGTGCGTCAAACGCCTCGGTGTGATAGCGGAAGTGGCCACTCAGGGTCTCAGACCCCTCCCAGAGCGACAGCATCAAGTCCAAGTCTGCCATAGCATTGTCAAACAGGGCCCCTTGTACGATCAGGCCGGGACGCTCCACACGCTCCGGCAGGGCTGGGAGCAAATTAAAGGCCACCTGCTTGAGCACAAACTGGCTGGCATCACGCGCTGGACGCAGGGCTTCCACCAGTGTCTCAAAGGGCAGTGCGTGGTGCGTCAGGGCATCTAAAATCATCACGCGCACCCGTTGCAGGAGCTCCCGAAAGGGCGGATCGCCGGCAAGGGAAGCTCGTAAGATCAGGATATTGACAAAAAAGCCAATCAAACCCTGCGTGCCAGGGTGTTCCCGTTCGGCGATGGGCGTGCCAATCAGGATATCCTCCTGGCCTGACAGACGATGCAACAAGACGCTGAAGGCCGCAAAGATGGTCATAAAGAGCGTCACGCCTGCCTCGCGACTCACAGCTTTGAGGGCACGCAGGAGGGCGGGGGCCACGGTGAGAGGCAGGAGGGCGCCCTGATGGCTGCGGCGCGTGGCACGCGGGCGGGCGATGGGCAGATGCAGTCCTGGTGGCGCATCTTGCAGTTGTGTGGTCCAATACGTTAAGAGGTGCTGCAACACCTCGCCCTGCAGGTGCTGCCGTTGCCAGCGGGCATAGTCTTGATACTGCAGCGGCAAGGCCGGTAGCGGTGACGGCTGCTCATGGGCGAAGGCGTTGTAGAGTATGCCGAGTTCGTGCACGAAGACCTGCATGGACCACCCATCGGCGACGAGGTGGTGCATGGTCAGGCAGAACACGTGGTCGTCGTAACTGCGGCGCAGCACCAGCACGCGCAAGAGTGGCCCGGTGGTGAGATCAAACGTGCGGCAAGAGGCCGCGTGCAGGCGCTGGAGGATTGCCGGCTCTTGCGCGTCTGGCGTGAGGTCACCGAGATCCTCCACCTGGAAGGAGACAGGGAGAACGGGCGCAATGACTTGCATCGGCACGTCGTCGACCACGCGGAAGGTGGTGCGCAGGACTTCGTGGCGCTGCACAATAGTCTGGATGACGCGCTGGGTGACGTCCACACGCAAGACCCCCGTGACGTGCAAGGTATAACACAGGGTGTCGAGTGGCGTCTCAGGGAGGAGCTGGCTGCGCAACCATAACTGTTGCTGGTGGAAGGACAGCGGGGCCAGTGTAGGGGCTTGGGCCTTGTGCTGTAACGCCCGCGCCAACAAGGCCCGTTTGGCGGCCGGGGACAGATTGGCCAGGCGTTCAGTCATGATGGGCCCCCGTTGTGGGGTCCGCAGCGCCCTGGGCGAGGAGACGCTCCAGGGCGCTGTCGTCCAGACCGCTGAGCAGCGCGTCCACTTCCTGCTCGGACAGGTGCTCCACCTGCTCGATCAGGGCAGCCGGGGTGCTATCCTGCGTCGCAGGCGGCGGCAGGGGCGTGTCCACCGCGGGTCGCTCCGTGGCCTCCTCTCCGGTGAATTGTACCAGCAAGAGTTGGGAGAGCTGGCGAATGCTGGGGCCTCGCAGCAGCTCCACGATCGGCAGGGTGAGCCCTAGGGCGTGCTCCATGCGGCTCTTAAGCTCCACGGCCATAAGAGAATCGAGGCCCATCTCGGTGAGGGCTCGTTCTGCATCCACTGCCGTGGGGCTCATGCCCAGGACACGCGCCACGTGCTCAGTGACGCAGGTTTCCAGCACGCGCAGGCGCTCCGCCGGGGCGGCGGTCAGCACCACATCACGTGGGGTGGCCTGGTCGCTGCCGTTCTCGCCCTGGAGCGTTGCCTGGATCAACGAGGTAAAGCGCGGAGACAGACGTCCCACCATGGCCTGGCCCCACTGCTGCCAGTCCATCGGCGTCACCCCAACATGCGTCAGGCGTCTGGCCAGCAGGAGGCCGCAGATGTCCAATGCCTGGGTGGAGGGAAAGCCCCGGAACCCCAAGTTGTCGAGATGTGCGTGCAGGTGCGGGTTGCGCGCCACATAGCCCACATCGGTCAGCGGCCCCAGACTCACCGTGAGGGCGGGGAGGCCGTGGGCATGCCGATAATGGGCCAGCGCATCGAGAAAGGCGTTGGCCGCCACGTAATTGCCTTGCCCAGGACTACCAAGCATCGACACCATGGAAGCAAAGAGCACAAAACAGTCGAGTGGCAGGTGTTGCGTCAAGCGGTGCAGGTTCCAGGCGCCGTACGCTTTCGGCGCCATCACTTTCTCGAAGCGCTCCTGATCGAGCTGCAGCACAATGCCATTGTCATAGACCACCGCGGCATGCAGCACGCCGCGTAAGGGCGGCAAGGTCTGCTCGATGGTGTCCAGCACGCGGCGTACATCCTCCTCGTCCGCCACATCGCCGCAGGCCACGAGCACCCGCACACCTTGCCGCTCCAGATGCTGCACGGCCTCTTGCGCAGCGACCGTAGCCGCGCCACTACGTCCCATGAGTACGAGATGCCGGGCGCCACGCTCGACCAACCACTGCGCCACCACCAGCCCAAAAGCGCTCAAACCACCCGTGATCAGATACGTGCCACTGGCGGTACAGGTATACGGCGTGTCCACGCGTGGGGTCACCGGCACGTGCTGCGCGTGCATGGTGAGTACCACTTTGCCCACATGGCGTGCTTGGGCCATGTGACGCAACGCCTGGGCGGCCTCTCCCAGGGGAAAGGCCCGATACGGCAGCGGATGCAAACGGCGCTCCGTGACGCCCTGCATGACTTGGCGCAACAGGGTACGTATGAGTTGCGGACGCTGGGTCATGGCATGGGCCAGGTTAATGGCGCAAAATGACAGACTGTTGGCAAAGACGCGTAGACTCAGCTGGCGATTTTGGTAGATATCGCGCACGCCAATTTCGAGAAAGCGCCCATACGGCGCCAGACACGCCAGCCCCTGCGTGATGGCGTCGCCCGCCAGGGCATTCAACACGAGGTCTACGCCTGCACCTCTGGTGCTGGCGTGGATGTCATCCACAAAGGCCAGGGAGCGCGAATCCATCACCTGGCGTATCCCCAAGTCCCGCAAGAAGAGACGCTTTTCCGCTGATCCCGCCGTGGCAAAGATCTCGGCCCCGGCTTGCTGCGCCAGCTGCACGGCGGCCAGCCCCACGCCGCCAGTCGCGGCATGGATGAGTATCCGTTCACCTGGGCTGAGACGCCCGACGTGATGCAAGGCATAATACGCCGTGAGAAACACAATAGGCAGGGTGGCGGCTTCATTCCAGCCGAGCCAGTCGGGCTTGGGCATGGTCAGCGCGGCGTGGGTCGTGACAAACGTACTCAAACTTCCCGGTGCCAGGGCGACAACGGCATCGCCGACGTGTACCTCCGTGACGCCTTCCCCCACCGCCACCACTGACCCGGCACATTCGTCCCCGAGCCGCCCGGAAGCGTCGATGTCCGTGGGATACAGCCCCATGGCCTTGAGCACATCCCGGAAGTTGAGGGCCGCTGCCTGCACCTGGATTTCCACCTCGCCAGGGCCGGGAGGACGGCGGGGCGTGTCGCGGAAGATCAGGCTCTCCAGCACGCCAGGCGTGCCAATCTCCACACGCACCGGCGTGCTGGGAATCGCTACGCGGGGTGTTTCGTGCGGAGCAAAACGCCGCAGGGAGGTGCGCACCACCCGGGGCACGTAGCGTACGGTCCCACGCAGCGCCACTTCCCCTTCGTCATCGCCTTGGAGCAGTTCCTCCCCGAGCGCCGTGATGTCATGGGCCGTCACCGCAGGACTCAGATCGACCAACACACAGTGCAGTTCGGGATGCTCGTGCTGCACGACCCGTCCCAAGCCGCAGAAGGCGGCAGCAGTCACCTCCATCCTGGCACCATTGAGCAGCACCGGCTGGGCTCCACGGGTGACGAGCCACAGCCGTGGATGCGAGGTCAGCGCGTCAGCAGCCCACACCTGCATCAGGTGCATGAGGCTGTGGCAACCGTGGGCGGTGGCCTGGGCCAACATGGCGACCGTGGTCATGGCGGACGGCGGCGCGTCGCAACTCCAACAGTGCACCACACCCTGCCAGCCGGCGGGATCGTTGGCCACGACCTCACGCCAGAGCCACTGCATGGCCTCACGGCTGTCAGGGCACACGTCAACGTGCCCATCGTCGCGGCGGCGTGGGCTCTCGCCAGCGAAGACCAGCAGACTGGCCTCGCCACGGGCGTGGAGCCAGTGCGCGACCTGTTGTCCGACGCCGCCGTGATCGGCTAGGATGAGCCAGCGCTGGCGACGTGGCACGGGCACGGGCCCAGGGAGCTGGGGCGGGACGTGGCGCTGCACCTGCGGCGCCCGCGCCAGAAACACCATCTGGCGCTCCCCATCCAGCACCGCCAGATCTGACACCATCAGGGGCTGCGTAAAGCCGGTCGCCTGTAACAGGGCCGCCCACTGTGGCCAGGGGAGTAACGGGGAGGAGGGGCGCACATCTGCATCCGCAAAGCGCCACCAGCCCTCCAGGACGCCAAAGCCGATATCCCCTAATAAGCGCCCGGGGTTCTCCACCTCGAGCACGATCAGGAGGCCGCCGGGGGCGAGGAGCTGTTGGATATGGGCCAGCGTTTGACACAGATCCCGCGTGGCATGCAGCACATCGGAGGCCAGGACAATATCAAACGTCTGCGCAGCAAAGCCCTGGTCTACTGGGTCGTGCTCGATGTCGAGCCGGTGTGTGGTGACAAACGGATAGTCGCGCACCTTGGTGGCGGCGCGCTGTAAGAAGAGGGGCGACACATCCGTCAGGGCATACGACACCTGCCCCACCGGGAGGCGGGGCAGCACGTAGGACGTCATCCCAGCCGTGCCGGCCCCCAGTTCCAGCAGACGCACATGGCGGCCAGCTGGCAGCTGCGCCAGAGCGAGTTCCACCGCTTTGGCCACCAGCAGATTGTACAGTTTGAAGGACGGGGAATCCTGGTAGAAATGTTCCGCTGTAGCAAACGAACCGTCTGGAAAATGCAGCTGTATGGGGTCCATGGTGCCTTGCAAGACCGCCGCCAGATGGGTTCCACAACGCCCGGTGAACATCAACTCTGCCGTAAAGGCCGGGAAACGCTGCAGGAGGTCTTGCCAGAGCGGCGCGGCATTCAGGTGCGGCGGCGTGCCCTGCACCACCCAGGCGCCCTCGACCGCGCGCAACCAGCCGTCCTGCGTCAAGATGTCGAGATAGCGCCGCCAGAGACGCAGGTAGCGCGGCACTATCCCCAAACGCGCTGCCAAAGTCTCCGCCGTGACCGATTCCCCAGGCGTCATGTCCCACCCCAGGTCGCGGCAGGCTTGGGCAATGTACGCCGCACAGAGTTGATCCCCCCCTGGCTTCATATCGGCATAGTGCGCACCGAAGCCCAGGTGCCCATGCAGGTGCTGCGCTTCCGCCTGCAAGGCAGCCTCCAACGTTACCGAGGCGGGCACAAAGTCCACTGCCAGCTGTGGGGAGGTGGCACCGGCGCGTGGCTTGACCTGCCAGTGCTCCGCATAGAGCCAGCGGTCCATCCGGTCGTCCTGCGCTGCCTCAATGGCCCGGGAGCTACTGCGGCGGAACTCGATGACGATCTGCCCCTGGGCGTCAGAGACGCTGAGTTGCGCGGCCATGTTCTTGGCGTCGTAGCTGAGGCGGCGGGCATAGCTCCACAGCTGTGGCCCTGGGCGGCCGTAGTAGCGGATCTGGGCGCTCGACACCGGCAGATAGACGGTCCGATCCGTGGGCGCAAGCGTCTCCAGCGCCACGTGCCAACAGGCGTCCAGCAAGGCAGGGTGAAAGAGATACGCCTCGGCATCCGCGTGCAGGCTCTCTGGGAGCTCAATCTGCCCGAGGGCTTCATCGGTGGTGCGCCAGAGCCGCGTCACACCCTGGAACAGCGGGCCGTACTGCAAGCCATGCGCCTGGGCATGCTGATAACACAGGGCCGGAGGGACTTCCTCAGGGCAGCGCTGACGTACCTGGTCGAGATCCGTCAGCACCGCGTGAGCCCCCGGCGGTTCGACACGTGCCTTGCCGGAGGCCAGCCGCGTCCAGGCCGTCTCTGTCCCGTGCAGGCGCCCCGAGATGGTGTAGGAGCCCTCCGTGGCATCGAGGTGCGTCTGGAGCAGTGCATCGGTACCATCCTCGGGGAGAAACAAGGCATTGTGCAGCGCAAAATCTTCGAGAATCAAGGTGCCCGCACCCCAGGTCATCCGCGTCAGCGCCAGCGCCATCTCAAAATACCCTGCTGCCGGAAAGACTGGGCGTCCCTGCACACGATGCTCCCAGAGATAGGGGAACGCTATACGGTTGACCACCGCCTGCCAGACCGGCGCCGCGAGCGCTAAACGCCGTCCTAGGAGCGGGTGCACCGTGGTGCCCAGCCTGGCCACCCGGCTGCCCTCGGCCTCGTGCCAGTATGCCTCATGCTGCCAGGGATAGCGCGGTAGTGCGAGCGGTTGTTGGCGCTGCGGGGAGAGAGCGCCCCACGCCACGGGCACACCAGCTGTATACAACGCCCCCAGGGAGCGCAGCATCTGGACGCGTTCCGCTTCCTGACGCCGCAGCGACGGCAGCACCTGCCCGCTCTGTCCAGCGGCCTGCAGGCACTCGGTGACATAGCCGGCTAGCACCGGATGCGGGCTGACTTCGACAAAGAGCCCGTAACTCTGCTCGATGAGCTGCCCCAGCGCTGGCCCGAAGCGCACCGCCTGACGCACGTTCTGCCACCAATAGGCCGCTCCCAGTTCCGGCCCGGCCACGGCGTGTCCTGTGACTGTCGAGATCATTGGCAGTGTTGCTGCCTGCGGCTGCAGGTCAGACAACGCCGCCAGAAGGTCGGTGCGCACCGGCTCCATCTGCACGCTATGGAAGGCATATTGCACCCGCAGGACGCTGTGGAACATCTGGCGCTGGGCCAGCGTCTCGGCCATGGCGTGCAGCGCCGTGGCGTCCCCGGAGAAGGTCACGGAGGTCGGGCTGTTGATGGCGGCCAGCGACACCTGCTCGGCGTATGGTGCCAGCAGCGCCACGGCCTCGTCAGGGGTGATCCCGGCCCCAAGCATGCTGCCGTGCGAGGAGGCGCGCTCCATGCAGCGCCCACGGTGGTAGATGACGTGCAGCGCCGTCGCCAGATCAAACACGCCGGCGACATACGCCGCGGCAATTTCGCCGACGCTATGCCCGACCACGGCATCCGGCTCCACCCCCCAGGAACGCCACAGAGCTGCCAGGGCTACTTGCACGGCAAAGAGGGCCGGCTGGGCGATGGCCGTCTCGTGCAGGCGGGAGTGCGCGTCCTCCGCCGTGAGTTCCGCGAGCAAGGACCACGGGGCCTGGGGTTGTAAGAGCGTGTCGCAGGTCGTGATGACCTCACGAAACACCGGCTCCTGGGCCAGCAGTTGGCGTCCCATCGCCCACCACTGCGGCCCCTGTCCACCAAAGACCCAGGCGAGACGAGGCCGTGACCCGCTGACGGCGTGGCCTACCCGCAGGTCTGGGCGCGTTTCTCCAGCGCCAAACGCCTGCAAGTGGCTCAGCAGCTCGCCAGTATTCCTGGCCACCACCGCGAGACGATGGGCGTGTTGGGTGCGCCGGCGGCTCAGGTTGTCCGCCAGCGCTGCCATGGTACAGGTCGCGCCCACGGGCCCGTGCAACCAGGTGACGTAGGTCTGCGCCAGCGCTGTCAGCGCTGCGGGACTGTGGGCCGTGAACGGGAGCAGCACCGGCAGCTCGGGTGCGTCGTCGGCAGGTGGCAGGGCCGCTGGCGGGGCGTCACTCATCACAATGTGCGCATTGGTGCCACCAAAGCCAAACGCATTCACCCCAGCGAGGCGTGGGCCACCGTCCGTTTCCGGCCAGGGTTCCAGACGCTGTGGTAGGCGTAATTTGAGCGCGGCAAAGGGAATGCGCGGATTGGGTTCGCGCAGATGCAAGTGCGGGGGAATGGCGCCATACCGCAGGGCCAGGGCCGTCTTGATGAGCCCGACAATGCCCGCGCCAGCCTCCATGTGGCCGATATTGGTCTTCACCGAGCCCATGAAGCAGACCCGGCCATCAGGACGCTGCGTCGAGAGCACCGTGCCCAGGGCCTGGGCCTCAATGGGATCCCCCACCGCCGTACCCGTGCCGTGCGCTTCCACGTACTGGACCTGGCCTGGTGCTACCCCGGCGTGCCGATAGGCCTCGCGCAGCATGGCAATCTGGGCGGTCTGACTCGGCAGGGCAATGCCGGTGGTGCGTCCATCCTGGTTGACCGCCGTGCCACGAATCAGCGCATAAATGGGGTCACCGTCCGCCAACGCCTGCGCCAGCGGTTTGAGCACGACCACCCCAACACCTTCGCTGCGCACAAAGCCGTTGCCACTGGCGTCAAAGGCTTTGCAGCGTCCGTCGGGGGACAGCATGGACGCCTGACTGAAGCCAATAAACGTCTCCGGGGCAATGATGATATTGACGCCCCCGGCGATGGCCAGGGTGCTTTCGCCGTCCCAAAGGCTGCGACAGGCCAGGTGCACCGCCACCAAGGCCGATGAACAGGCGGTATCCACTGCCAGGCTCGGTCCCTGCAGATCGAAACAGTAGGACAGACGATTGGCCGCAATGCTCAAGGCCGCTCCGGTTGGCGTGTAGGCATTGATGGCGCTGCGGTCCTCTACGGTGGATTGCAGGCCACTGTAATCATGCGCCGAAATGCCAATAAATACCCCGGTGGGTGACCCCGCCAGCTGTGTAAGCGTCTGGCCGCCATCTTCCAGCGCCTCATAGGCCACTTCGAGCAACAGGCGGTGCTGCGGGTCCATCGCCGCGGCTTCGCGTGGGGAGATGCCGAAGAAGAGCGCGTCAAACTGGTCAATGCCGTCGATAAAGCCACCCCAGCGGGCGTAGGTTTTGCCGGGAGTGCCGGGCGCTGGGTCATAAAACGTCGGAATGCTCCAACGGTCGGCTGGCACGTCGCCAATGGTGTCTACCCCGTCACACAGGAGCTGCCACAAGGCGTCTGGGCTCTGGGCGCGCCCCGGTAAACGGCAGCCGATACCAATCAGCGCAATGGGCTCGGGAGGCGCACTGGGAGCCGGGGTGGTGAGGGACGAAGACGGAGCATGTGCATCAGGGCTGGGCATGCGAACTCTCCTGTGACGGCAGCATTTGCAGGGGGGCGGGAGTCTCCCCATGTGGGAGGGGGACCACCACCAACAGCCGTGGCCTATGGTGATACGCCCAGCCCCCCAGGTATGTCAAGGCCGATCGGCGCAAAGCGCCTTGTCGCTCCGGCCCGGGCTTGCTACACTGCCGCACCATACAGGAGCCTTACTTCACGCCACAACCCTACTTGACACTCAGGAGTGCCTGCGTGTGTGATGCCCGCTCCGCCTCTTCGGCAGTCTCTGGTGCGCCTCTGGCTCGCGTGGCTCTTGAGCGGGCTGTGCCTCCTCGGGCCGGGGCGGTGTCGCGCCGATACAGCGGCACTAGATGTCCATGGCGTCAGTCCTACGCCAGTGCCCCCCTGGGACCGCTGGGCTCCAGCCCGGCTCCGGCAGCCACGCTAGAGCGTGGCGGTCCCAGGAAAAACCCTGGAGAACTGGCAGCGTATGTATGAAACAGACATCTAGCGCGAGGACATGCTGCACAGCCACACCAATGTTGGACGGTATCGCCTGCGCCTGAAAGCCACAGGATCGGTGCGGCGCAGGCCCGCCGTGGTCGCGAACAGCCAGTAGGCATCGCCACGCCGTGGGGCGCGCCTTGGGACGATACCTGGGGCGTAGCGGTGCGTCCAGCCGGGCGGCGGTAGCGATTGCGTTCCCCACCGAGGCGCTCTAGAATGCCATTGGTAGGGCATATCCGTCACGATGATAAGGTGGCCTACCCCAGCGACGCGATGCGCCGGCGGCGCGGCATCAGGAGTCCGTGTGCTGGTGGCATGTTCGCCAGTACGATTCAGGACGCGCCGGCGGCGTTTCGCAGCACTGACTACGTCCAGCTAGCCATCGAGTGCGCAGTCGGCGTGCGCTTACGGGCGGACGTGTCAGCTGCCAAGGCGCCCTACACGCGGGCTAGTATCGCCGCCTACATCGACTTTCTGGCCACGGCCTTCGAGAGGCTGGATATGCGCAGCGCTGCCGCCGGGACGGGCCCGGACGCGGCGGCGATTGCGGGCATCTGTACGAACATCTATAACGCTGGCGCCGTGCTCGGCCCGGCTGTGCGCGAGTGGCGTGGCATCGATCTGACGGCTGCACACGGTGTGATGCGCATCAATGGCCTCCAGGTTGGGGAGGGACGCGGCGGCGATGTGATGGGGCATCCACTCGCACCGCTGGTCTGGTTGGCCAACATACTGGCCGAGCGTGGGAAAGAGCTCAAAGCGGGCATGACGGTGATTACAGGTAGCATCATCCCACCCCAACCCCTCAAAGCGGGCGATACCGCGACGATTGCCATTGATGGCCTGGGCGAAGCCCAGGTGTGCGTGTCGTAGGCGTGTTCCTGGTTACCCCCTCTGTTGATGTCAAGCAGGGTGTTACAGGAAGTTGTGTAGCGCCTGGGGGTGGAGAAGCACCGCAGCACCATGGAGCAGGTTGGGCCTGCGGGCCGAGGCGCGGCGCACCGGCACCTCAGGCGCACGCGGGGCCTCATCTGGCCTTTGCACGCGTGGCAAAGAAGTAGAGCGTGGGGCGCCGCGGGTGGTGGCGCAGGCCGTGGGCCTGTCCTCTAGGCGGCGGATGGATGCGCCAGGGGCCGTGCGCCCTGTGCGACCACCACAACGCACCGTACAAGGCCGCAACGCACAGAAGGGGGTTGGTCCATGTCCACAGCACTCACCTATGGTGATTTGAGCCGTGCCGAGCAGGCGGCCTATGACGTCTGCCTCCGGCAATACCTCAAGGCCAGCGACGCCAAGGCCAGGCTGTTGGCCGACGGCACAGCGCAGCGGGCCGACACTGCCGAAGCGGCCATGAAACGGCTCAGACCGCCGTATCACCGCAACCTCTGGGCCGCCGTGCGCGTGGCATATTGCTACGCCAAGATCGGCCTCACGACCCGGCGCTACACCCAGGCGAGCACGCGCTTGGAGACGTTGATACGGACCTACGCGCAGCAGCGTGGCTGCCCGGCGTTTGTGCGGGAAAGTTTCCCGCAGTTCCCGGCTGATCTTGAGCCATGGCCCACGCTGGCCGCTGACGTCAGCACCGCTCCCACCTACCCAGCGGCGCTGCAGCAGATTATCGCGACCTTTCGTGCGGCGGCGCCGGACGAGCGCTTACGGCTGCTGCTCGGCTATGCCCAGAGCCTGCCGGCGCTGCCTGCCGAGCTGCACAACGCCCGGGACAGCATGGAACACGTCCTCGAATGCCAGGCCCCGGTGTTTCTGCTGGCCCAACTCCACGAGGGGAAGGTGCACTACTATATTGACGTGCCACAGGAAGCCCCCACCGTCCGGGGCTTTGCTGGCCTCCTGCATCAGGGCCTGCACGGCGCCACTCCGGCAGAGATTGCGGCAATGCCGCGGGACTTGGACGTGCAGCTGGACCTGCAGAAAGTCCTGTCGCCGATTCGCTTAATCGGTCTCACGGCCCTCGCCAGCCGCATGCAGCACAATGCCCGGGAATTGGCCGTAACGGTCTCGAAGCGCGACTCCTAGATGTCCATGTCGTCAGTCCTGTGCCAGGCAAGGGTGTCGCGCGGGCCTGGCCCACTCCTCCAGGCAACCCTCGGGCACAGCGCTCTGGCAGGAGCGGGCCAGGCCCGCGCAGGTGTTGGACTGGCAGCGTATGTATGCAACAGACATCTAGGTCGCTCGACCGCTGGAGAAGCCGACCCCGCCCGTACTCCAGCAGCAAGGCTCATTGTGGCCCTTGCGATAGCTGTGGCGTCAGCGGCGACCTCGCGGGCCCTGCCCGCGCGAGGGGTGGCATCGCGTCGACGTGTCCAACATGAGCATTGCTGGCGCTCCAGGCACACGCTTCCAAGACCAGCCAGACGGCCATGGAATCTAGCCGCAGGGATGTCGGACGTGATGACCACGCCTTGCCCAGCAAGACACGTGGTGACGATCGACCTGCGCGTTATTTGACTTCGACTAACTCTAGCGCCTCGCGGCTCGGCCCCTCGATCAGCACCGCACGCGTGTCCCCCAGCTGGTAGGGCTCTTCCAGGAACGTCACGCCCTCACTGCGCAGCTTGGCGACCCAGGCATCGAGATCAGTGACGCTGAGGCCGATGTGATCGTACACGTGCCCCTGCCGGGGCGCGAGCGGCTGCGCACCCTGCCGCATATACCACAAGAACGCCACATCGTCGAACACCACCGCTGCCGCTGGCGTGCGATACATGCCCTCGGGTTCGAGCGCCGGGAAGGTGCGATCGGCCCCACGCGGCACCGTGCAAGTGTCCTCCGTCAACAGGCTGCAGCTGGTACGGCCCTCAAAGATCGGCGCGTTGAGATGCTTTTGGTACCAGAGCTGGGCACAGAAGGGGTCATTCTGATACAAATGCACGTGGTTAAAACGCTCGGCGGGATGGTTGCCGGCGTATTCCACCAGGGCATTGTCGGGGCCTTGCATGTAGCCAAAGCCCCCTGCGCGGGTGGGCTGCACGCCACGGGCCTTGGCGTCGACGATCTGCGCCTGGGTCAGGCCGAGCACCCCGCCGGTGCCGGGCCAGGTATCGCTACTGACGAACACTGCCCCGCCGCCATCCCCGGTATAGAGCGGCAGCAGCGTGACATCTGGCCGGTTCAGGTACACATCGCGGCGCGCCTGGGTGTCGGGGACATGCCAGCCAAAGTGCCAGATGGCCGTCTGTGGCTCCGTGACTGGCGCCGTGTCCACCTGAGTGAACAGGATCAGCACATTGGTCGGCGACTGCAGCGCGGGCAGCCCGCCCCAGGTGGTTTGCGAGGTACTCGGGAACTGCGTGGTGTAGAAGGCAATCGCGGCCTCGGGATCGCAGGAGTTGAGATGCAGATGGTGGAAGCCTGGTGTGGCGAGCATGGCAGCGTGTCCTTTCTGAAAGGGGTGGAGCGCCTCCCTGGCGCGCTCGTGTGCGCGTCACCGAGGCCGCCACTATAGCGCTGCGGTGCCGCGCTGTCTATGGACGCGCCCGCCGGGCGGGCCCGGTGGCCCGTGCGACCACAGCCAGGCGCGGCTGGAAGCAACCCCACTGCGGCTCTGGGGCGCCACAGCCCCCGCGGCAGATGGTCACTCGCCCCATTCCAGGGTAATGTTCAAGCTCGCTGTGCCGGCGCCTTTCACCAACAGCGCCATCAGCTGGCCAGATGCCACCACCATCTCTAAACCAAATTCGATACAGGCTTTCTTGGGCTTGACGTTGTAAAGCACGGTCGTCAAGGCTGCCGCGATGCCCTCAATAGTCTCTGTCACCTGCTGAAACGACAGCAGGCGCGCCGCGTCCGCGCCGTCCCCGCCGAGTATGGTGGCTTCGACCTGCATCGTCACCCCATTGGCTAACTGCACCGGCACCAAGGCCTTGTGGGCTTCCATGGCATGTCTCCACTTCGTGCTTATGCCGCGCCAGCCCGCGCCGCCGAGAGGCGGTCGCGAGCGGCTTCGTAGACCGCGTTGGGCAGGGGTCCGTGTAACGCCGCTGCCACATTCTCGTGCAGGTGCAACGGATTGAGTGTCCCCACAATGGCGGTGTGCACATCCGGGTTGCTGAGAGTGAAGCGCAGCATAAACTCCGTGGCGGACATGCCCTCCAGCAACTCATCCAGGCGCGCCCATTCCCACAGCGTCCAGACATCCGCGGCCCCTTGCCCCGCGCCTGGGGCCCCACGGGCGACACCACCACGGATGACAATCCCAATCCCCGCCTGCGCGGCGGCGCTGATGGCGGCGGCGTGCTCCGGTTGCAGGGCCGAATAGGGGATCTGCAAGACGTCGAACACCCCCATAGCAATGTGATCAGTGATATGGGGCAGAATCGACGAACAGCCAATGAAGCGAATGGTGCCGGCGCGTTGCAGTTCCTGCAGGGTGTGCACGGCGTCCTCTTGCTCTAACAGCGCTTGCGCCGGGCTGAAGTGGAATTGCACCACGTCGAGATACTCGGTGCGCAGGCGCTGCAGACTCTGATGCACGGCGTTGATAATGTTCGTGCGGCTGTAGTCGTGGAAGCGCGGCAACGGCACGCCGAAGCGTGTACGCTCACTGGGGCTGAACTGCCGCACATCCAGCGGACAGCCGCATTTCGAGGCTAACACAAACTCCTGACGGCGGTGCGCGATGCAGCGCCCAATGTGCGCTTCGGCTTCCCCGTAATCCACCGCCACGTCGATGTAGTTAATCCCGGCATCGAGCACCGCATTAAGGATACGCTCCGGCTGCTCGGGCAGCAGGGTCCGGCCCACGCCCGCGACCATGCCGCGCAGCTCCAGGGCGCCAAAACCAAGCGTGGTGACGTGCAGGCCGGTGCGTCCAAGGACGCGCTTGGGCAGTTCTGGCATGATGCAGCTCCATTGCTCACTCGGTGTCGTCGGCGACGGTGGCGGGGGTTTCCTGCATGACTTGGGCCGCAAAGCGCATATCCACGCACTGCTCATACGACACGCTGCGCTGGATATAGCCCCCGGAGAGGCAGGCATCGCGCAGCCAGAGTAAGCCGTCGGGCTGCATCATGGGGGTGCGGTTCCACAGCTGGAGGGCCTTGTAGCGTGCCAGGGCATTGGTCAAGGTGGGGAGCGCCAGGGTGGGGAAGTAGGAGGCCACTAAGGCCGCCAATTCGGCGCTTTCATGGGTGGCGATCCACTGTTGCGTGCGGTACATGGCGCGGGTCATGCGCAACAGATTCTCGGGCTCACGCTCCAGGCAGGCTCTGGTGGTGTAGAACGCCGTATAGGCTGTGCGCCCGCGTGTGGCCGCGGCGTACCACAGGTGGGCCCCGCTCTCAATGGCCTGCTCAACAAACGGTTGAAAAGCCTGCATGACGTCAATTTCCCCAGCGCGCAAGGCCGCCAGGTTGTCCGGCATGGAACGGTCGGGAATGCGGCGCAGCTGTGCCGGGTCCAGACCGGCTACCCGCAGGTCGTGTTGTAAACAGAGCCAGGGGGTGGGGACTTCGCTGACGGTGGCGAGCTTGACGCCCAGCAGGTCGGTGAGTTGGAAGTTGGGCTTGGGCGTACGGCCGACTAAAAAGAACGGATCGCGGCGCACGACTTCGCAAAACAGCACCAGCGTGTTCTTGGGCTGTTGCTGATCGACCAGGAGCCGAATGGGACCACCCCAGGCGACATCCCCCTGACCGGAGAGCAAGCGCTGCACGGTCTGCCCCGGATCGTCGGAGTCCAGCCGTCGCACGTCGACGCCGGCCTCGTCGTAGGCATGCAGGGCAAAGGCGGCGTAAAAGGGGGTGTAAAACACCGCCCGGAAATTTTCAATGAGGGTAATGGCCATGGTGCTCTGGACTCCTAAAAATCGTGCGAGAGACCCCTCGCTTCAGCGGGGGGAGGAAAGCACGTTGCGCCGTCTGCGGCGCAAGAATACCCCGTGCTTCGACTGACCATATGTGCGACCACGTAGTATGGAAAAACTACGGTATGCCACGG